>Ga0307469_10000004_pt1 | contig 233805 bp, 210 predicted proteins | sample atmos_gasesAM2C__FD_203084 | JGI IMG/M metagenome (GOLD analysis project Ga0307469, IMG submission 203084) | Hardwood forest soil microbial communities from Morgan-Monroe State Forest, Indiana, United States - atmos_gasesAM2C_515 | ecosystem: Environmental > Terrestrial > Soil > Temperate... | reverse complement strand
GCAGCCGGATGTAGATGGCGATGGCCACCATCAGGAACGAAATCAGGAACGGGACACGCCACGCCCAGTCGTTGAATACGTCGTTGCCCCAATAAGTGCGGCAACCGATGATCACCGCCAAGGACACCACGATTCCGAGCGTCGGCGAGGTCTGCAGCCAGCCGGTGTAGTAGCCGCGGCGCTCGTCCGAGACGTGCTCGGCGACATAGGTGATCGCGCCTCCGTACTCGCCGCCGAGGCACAGGCCCTGGATCATGCGCAGGAAGAACAGCAGGAAAGCAGCGGTCAGACCGATCGACTCGTAGGTCGGGATCAAGCCGATGCACCCGGTGCCTATGCCCATGCCGCTGAGGGTGATGAGGAAGGTGTACTTGCGGCCTACCTTGTCGCCCAGCCATCCGAAGAGAAACGCGCCCAGCGGACGGATCAGGAATCCGGCGGTGAACAGCGCGATCGTGCTCAGCAAAGCCGCGACCGGGTGGGATTTCTCGAAGAACTTGACCGACAAGACCGCGGCCAGGCTCCCGAAGATGTAGAAGTCGTACCACTCGATGACGTTTCCGACTGACGCAGCGACTATCACGGTCCGGAAGTTCTTCGGGACTTGAACTGCCATAGCGCTCCTCCTTCGTTGTTTTAGGTCGTGGAATCCGAAAGCGCCTCAACTCGCCTCCGGGTCGAGCTAGCCGTTGGTCTGGGCGCCCTCATCAAGCTAAGCCCCGGATTGGCCGCACCAGCTCGGCCTACCGGGGCACGCCCATCCCCTCCTTCGGCGTGGCGATCATACCCCACAGTCAAGGGCACGGGCAACGCCGAGGCCCCTGGCCGAACGCCACATAAAAAGAAAAGCCCCGCCGAAGCGGGGCTTTTTGCGAGCGTTCTGCGAATGTAAGTCGCCAAGGCGACTTACATATCCATCCCGTCCATGCCACCCATACCACCCATACCGTGAGCATGGCCCCCTGCATTCTTCTTTTCCTCTACTAGTTCGGCCACCATCGCCTCGGTCGTGAGCAAAAGCCCTGCTACGGAAGCCGCGTTTTGCAGCGCAGTGCGGCTCACTTTGGTCGGATCGAGCACGCCCATCTCGACCATATCGCCGAACTGCTCGGTCTGGGCGTTGAAGCCGAAGTTGCCCTTCCCCTCCGCGATCTTGTTCATCACGACCGAGGGCTCGGAGCCGGAGTTGGCCACGATCTGGCGCAGCGGCTCCTCGAGCGCGCGCATGACGATCTTGATGCCCGCGTCCTGGTCCGGGTTCTCGCCCTTGAGCTTGTCGAGCGCCGTCCTGGCGCGGATGTAGGCTACGCCGCCGCCGGCGACGATGCCTTCCTCGACAGCCGCGCGAGTCGCATGCAGCGCGTCTTCGACGCGCGCCTTCTTTTCTTTCATCTCGACCTCGGTCGCAGCACCGACCTTGATCACGGCGACGCCGCCGGCGAGCTTTGCCACTCGCTCCTGCAGCTTTTCCTTGTCGTAGTCGCTGGTCGCCTCGTCGATCTGGGTGCGGATGTTCTTGACGCGCCCTTCGATCGTTTTGGGGTCACCCGCGCCGTCGATGATGGTGGTTTCTTCCTTCGCCACTTCGATGCGCTTGGCCCGACCGAGGTCCTTCAGCGTCGCTTTCTCCAGGCTCTGACCCGTTTCCTCAGCGATGACCTGTCCGCCGGTGAGGATCGCGATGTCCTCGAGCATGGCCTTGCGCCGATCGCCGAACCCCGGCGCCTTGACCGCGGAGGTCTTCAGGATCCCGCGCAGATTGTTCACGACGAGCGTCGCGAGCGCCTCGCCTTCCACTTCCTCGGCGATGATGAGGAGCGGCTTGCCGGACTTGGCCACTTGCTCGAGGATCGGCAGCAGATCGCGGATGCTCGAGATCTTCTTGTCGTGCAGGAGGATGTAGGGGTCCTCCAGAATGGAAATCTGCTTTTCCGCGTTGTTGATGAAGTAGGGCGAGAGATAGCCCCGGTCGAACTGCATGCCTTCGACGACCTCGAGCTCGTTCTCCAAGCCTTTGCCGTCCTCGACGGTGATCACGCCCTCCTTGCCGACCTTGTCCATTGCGTCGGAGATGATCTTGCCGATCGCTTCGTCGGCGTTTGCGGAGATCGCGCCGACCTGCGCGATTTCCTTGCTCGTCGTGCAGGGCTTGGAGAGCTTCTTGAGCTCCTCGACTACCACGATGACCGCCTTGTCGATTCCGCGCTTGAGGTCCATCGGGTTCATGCCGGAGGCAACGAATTTCATCCCCTCTTTGACGATCGATTGCGCAAGTACGGTCGCGGTGGTCGTGCCGTCGCCTGCGACGTCCGAAGTCTTGGAGGCGACTTCCTTCACCATCTGCGCGCCCATGTTCTCGAATTTGTCCTTGAGCTCGATTTCCTTGGCGACGGAGACGCCGTCCTTGGTTACGGTAGGCGCGCCGAACGAGCGCTCGAGCACGACGTTGCGGCCCTTGGGGCCGAGGGTCACCTTGACCGCGTCGGCGAGAATGTTGACCCCGGCGAGCAGCTTGTGTCTCGCGGGTTCGTGGAAACGTACGTCTTTAGCGGGCATGTCTTACTCCTGAGTTTGTGATCGTTTCGAAATTACTTGGTGGCGACGACACCCATGATGTCGTCCTCGCGCATGACCAGGTACTCGGTGCCTTCGACTTTCACCGCCTGCCCCGAGTATTTCCCGAAGAGAATGCGGTCGCCCACCTTGACGTCGAGCGGGCGCACCTTGCCGTCTTCGAGGATCTTGCCTTTGCCGACGGCGACGATTTCGCCCTGGTCGGGCTTCTCTCCGGCGGTGTCGGGAATCACGATTCCTCCGGCGGACTTGTTCTCCGCGTCCAAGCGCTTCACCACGACGCGGTCGTGCAAGGGTCGAATCTTGTTCATCATTTTGGATACCTCCTTAGCAAATAGTCAGCGGCCACTAACTACGGAGCGGCCGCACGGGATGGGGATTAACGTGTTAGCACTCGTCTCTAGCGAGTGCTAATGATACGGATCAGGTTTCCGGATTTCAAGCCCCTTTGGAGGCCTTCTCCGAGTGTCGGGCGGAGGAGCCGATATCCCGATCCGGTCCGACAATGTGGAGAAGTTGGATTATATAGGTTAGGCAACCGCTTGCCTTGACACAAGTTTCCCCATTGGATTACAGTGCCGCGGTGCCGCGATAGCTAGACCTTTTCGGGGCTCAGAAGGGGAAAAGAGGCCCATCAGATGAAATACCCTGTTGTGCGTTGCGCAGTCGTGGCAACGCTGCTGTCGGGCGCGGTCCCCGCATATGCCGCAGACCCCTATTCCTTTTTTTACGTCGGCCTGGGCGGAGGCTATTCCCACGTCGATTTCTATCCGGCCGACTTCCAAACCGGCTTGACCGACATTCCAAAGGATTACGATGCCGGATACAGGATATTCGTCGGTTGGCAGATGAACCGGAATTGGGCTGCCGAAATCGGCTATACCCAGGTCGGGAAATTCAAGTACAGCACCGAGAACCCGGCTACCAACGTAAATCAAGAAATCGACTACAAAGTGACGGGCGTGGAAGTCTCCATCTTGCCCACCGTTCCTTTGGGCAGCAAGCTCTCCCTCTTTGGTCGGCTGGGAGGATTCTTCTCACAAGCGAGAACCACGGTCAACAATCCGGGTGGAATACCCTCGGGTTTCATTCCCAACTCTCAGAGCAGCGAAGTCAGTTTTCTGAGCGGAGCAGGGATCCAATATCTCGGCAGTGAAGCCGGCCTGCGCATCGAGTACGAGAACTTCGGCCCGGTCGGCAGCGCGTGTCAGCCGAGCGCCTCGACCTGCTCCGGGCGGGCGAATGCGCAAATGCTCTCGGTCAACTTCATGTTCAAGTTCTGAGGGGATCTCCGGACCACTGGCTTCTTCCCGGTCCCTACAGGCCGAGCTCTTGCCAGAGCTGGTCGATGCGCCTCTTCACCTCGGATCGCATTGCAATCGGCCTGCCCCATGCGCGCGAGGTTTCCTCGGCCCATTTGTGCGTCGCGTCGATCCCCATCTTGGAACCCAGCCCGGCGACTGGACTCGCGAAATCGAGATAGTCGATCGGGGTGTTCTCGACGATGAGGATGTCCCGCGCCGCGTCCACCCGAGTGGTCAGCGCCCAGACGACCTCCTTCCACTGGCGGATGTCGACGTCGTCGTCGGTGACGACGATGAACTTGGTGTACATGAACTGGCGCAGCACGCTCCAGATTCCGAACATCACCCGCTTGGCGTGCCCCGGGTATTGCTTTTTCATGCTCACAACGGCTAGGCGATAAGAGCAACCTTCAGGCGGCAGGTAGAAGTCCTCGATTTCGGGGAACTGCTTTCGCAGTATCGGGACGAAAACTTCGTTCAACGCTGCACCGAGCACCGCGGGCTCGTCCGGAGGCTTGCCGGTGTAGGTCGAGTGGTAAATCGCATCGCGGCGCAAGGTGATGCGGTCCACCGTGAAGACGGGAAAGCTCTCCTGCTCGTTGTAATAGCCGGTGTGGTCGCCAAACGGGCCTTCCAAGGCCGATTCCCCCGGGTGGATTGCGCCTTCGAGGACGATTTCGCTCGATGCGGGGACTTGCAGGTCTGATCCGAGGCAGCTTGCGACCTCGGTTCGCGAGCCGCGGAGCAGCCCGGCAAACTGGTATTCGGAGAGATTGTCAGGGATCGGCGCGACCGCGGCGAGGATCGTCGCGGGATCGGCGCCCAGCGCCACCGCCACCGGAAAGGGCTCGCCGGGCCGCGCTTCGGAATGCTCGCGAAAGTCGGCCGCTCCGCCGCGATGGGGCAGCCATCTCATGATGAGCTTGTTCGAAGCGATGACTTGCTGGCGGTAGATGCCGAGGTTCTGACGCTCCTTGCGCGGCCCGCGCGTGATCGTGAGCCCCCAGGTGATGAGCGGTCCCGCGTCCTCCGGCCAGCACGTCTGGATCGGAAGCCGCGCGAGGTCGACCCCTTTGCCCTCCCATGTGAGCTCCTGGCAGGGCGCCCCGGACACCTCCTTGGGGCTCATCGGCATCACCTGCTTCACGATCGGGATCCAGCGCTCGAGCGCGTCGCGAAATCCCCGCGGAGGCTCCGGTTCCTTGAGCACGGCGAGGAGCGCGCCGACGTCGCGCAAGGCTTCGAGCGGATCCGCGTCGTGACTGGCGCCCATGGCCAGCGCAACGCGCCGAGTCGTGCCGAACAGGTTGCCGAGAACCGGGATCGAATGGCCCCTGGCCTTCTCAAACAGCAGCGCGGGCCCGCCCGACTTGAGCACGCGGTCGCAGATCTCCGTCATCTCGAGATTCGGATCGACCTCCGCACCCACGCGCTTGAGTTCCCCCAAGCGCTCGAGCTGGGACAGGAAGTCGCGCAGATCCCGGTAGCGCATTTCCCGCTTGGCGACCTTCACATCCATGGAAACCCCCGGCTCATCGCGAAATCGGCGAAGAGCCCGACGAAGATAACTGCGCCCACCCAGTTGTTCTGATTGAACGCCTTGAAGCAGGCGTCTCGATCGCGACCGCGTATGAGGCGGTAATGGTACGCCATGAGCGACGCTGCGCCGGCGAGGCCAAGATAGTATGCGACGCCCAGCTCGCGGTGCACGCCAATCCCCGCGAGCAGCGCCAGCGCGGCCCCGTAGCACGCCATCACCGCGGCGACGTCGTACCGGCCGAGCGTGATGGCGGCAGTCTTGATCCCGATTCGCAGGTCGTCGTCGCGATCGACCATCGCGTACTCGGTGTCGTAAGCGACCGCCCAGAAGACGTTGGCCAGAAGCAGCCACCATCCCTCCGCAGGAATGGTGTCGAGAACGGCTGCGTACCCCATGGGAATGCCGAAACCAAAAGCGATACCGAGGTAGGCCTGCGGCATCGCGAGGAATCGCTTGGTCAAGGGGTAGGTCGCCGCCAGACCGAGCGCAAAAAACGAGAGCAGCACAGTGAGAAGGTTCAAAGCAAGCACCAGCGCAAACGCGGCGAGCGCAAGCACGGTTGCGAGGGCATAGGCCTCACCGCGGCTCACTGCGCCGGTCGCCAGAGGGCGATCACGGGTGCGCTTTACCTCGGCGTCGAAGCGCCAGTCGGCTAGGTCGTTCATCACGCAACCCGCGGAGCGCATGAGCAGCGTTCCGAGAACGAAGATCCACACGATGGGCCCGGCGGGTTTGCCGTCGCTTGCGAGCCACAGCGCCCACAGCGTCGGCCAGAGGAGGAGCAGCGTGCCGATCGGCTTGTCGAGCCGCATCAGGCGCTCGTACAAGGTCAACCTGGCGGCGAGGGCTTCGAGATTCACGGAGCGCGCATTGTAGCCCGCAGCGCTCAGGCTCCGAGAAAGTGGGCGCGCCCGCCGAGCCAGCGCTCGAGATGCCGCTGCGCGGAGCGGGAATGAGCGGTGAGGAGCGTCTCGGCGGCCGCGCGCGCGATTTCAAGGAGGTCCCCGTCCTGGTTGAGATCGGCAAAGCGCAACAGCGGCTCTCCGCTCTGGCGGGCGCCGAGATACTCGCCGGGTCCCCGCAAGAGAAGGTCTTCACGTGCGATCACGAACCCGTCGGTGTTCTCAAAAATGACGTTCAGGCGCTTGCGGGCGGCCTCACCGAGGGGATTCTGGTAGAGCAGCACGCAGACGGACTCCGCGGCGCCCCGCCCGACACGCCCGCGCAGCTGGTGCAATTGCGCAAGCCCAAAACGCTCGGCGTGCTCGATGACCATGAGCGACGCGTTGGAGATGTCCACTCCCACCTCGATCACGGTCGTCCCCACGAGAAGGTGGATCCGCCCGGCCTGAAAGTCGGCCATGGTTTGGGCCTTCTCGGCAGCCTTCAGCCGCCCGTGTATCAACCCTACACGCAGATCCGGAAGTTCCGCGGTGAGCGCAGAGTAGGTGTCGAGCGCCGTCTGCAGCTGTAGCTGCTCCGACTCCTCGATCAGCGGGCAGACCCAATACGCCTGGCCTCCTGCGACGCAGGCGTCGCGGATGCGCTTGACGACCTCCGCGCGCCGCGAGTCGGTGAAGAGCTTGGTCACGACAGGAGTCCGTCCTGGAGGCAGTTCATCTATGGTCGACACGTCAAGATCGGCGTAATAGCTCATCGAGAGCGTTCTCGGAATGGGCGTCGCGCTCATCATGAGCTGGTGCAAGTCCTCGCCTTTCGTGCGCAGCGCCAGGCGCTGGGACACGCCGAAGCGGTGCTGCTCGTCCACGACCGCCAGCCCCAGGGATTGAAACGCCACCTGCTTCTGGAACAACGCGTGCGTTCCGAGGGCAACCCTCGCTTTCCCGGAAGAGATCGCCGCACGTGCTGATTCGTGTTCCCTTCTGGTCTGGCTTCCTGAAAGCCACGCGATCTCCACCCCGAGCGGCCCGAGCCATTCCCCAAATTTGCGGAAATGCTGCTCGGCCAGAATCTCGGTTGGGGCCATCACCGCGGCCTGCAGGCCGTTCTCGACCGCGCGCAAGGCTGCGAGGACGGCGACGACAGTCTTGCCGCTGCCGACGTCCCCTTGCAGCAACCTATGCATGGGATGCGGCTGCGCGAGATCGCGTTCTATCTCCTCCCAGGCACGCTGCTGGGCCCGAGTCAGCCGGAACGGCAGCCGGCCGATCAACGCCGCGGTATGGACGCCCTTTCGCGCGAGCACCGGGGCTCTCCGGGATTTGCGCTCGCGATAGTGCTTGCGCATCGAGAGCTGCTGCGCCAGCAGCTCGTCGAATTTCATCCGCCTCCAGGCGGGCAGGGCCCGGCTGCTGACAGCGGCGGGGTCGGCTCCCGGGCTCGGGTGATGGAGAATCTCGACCGCATCACGGAATCCGCATAGGCCGAGCCGCTTCGACATCTCCGCGGGAAGCGTGTCGTCGAGCTCAACGCGAGCTAGCGCACCCTCGATCAGTCGCCTCAGGGCAGACTGCCCCAGACCCGCAGTCGTCGGATAGATCGGGGTCAGCGCCGACGGAAGCGGGGTTTCTCCGCGTAGCACGCGAAACCGCGGATGAGCCATCTCTCCCCCGAAGAAGCCGCTGCGTACCTCCCCGAATGCGCGCACGGTCGCCCCAGGCTCGAGTGCCTTGGCCTGGCTCCGATAGAAATTGAAAAACCGCAGAACCAGCTCGCCGGTCGAGTCTTCGATGCGCGATATCAGCTGGCGCTTGGGGCGATACACGATTTCGGTCGAGCGTACCGTGCCCTCGACCTGGACCGCGGTGCCCGGGGTTGCGCTTGCGATTGGCGTGATGCGGGTCTCGTCTTCATAGCGCAACGGCAGATGCAGGACCAAGTCGAAATCGCGACCGATTCCCAGCTTGGCTAGCTTCGCCGGGATCGCCCTGCTCCCGGAAACCCGGGGCATTCTCAATCCCGGAGCACGACGATTGCGTCCGCCTCGACCAACGCACCGCGGGGAAGGGATGCGACGCCGACGACAGCGCGCGCCGGGTACGGTTGCTTGAAGTACCGGAACATGGCCTCGTTGACGCGAGCGAAGTTCGCCAGGTCGGTGAGGTACACGGTGAGCTTCACGACATCGCCGAGCGATGCGCCCGCCGCTTCGGCGACCGCTTTGAGGTTCGCGAAGACTCGCTGGATTTGGTTTTCTATGCCCTCAACGAGCTGTCCGCTGGTCGGGTCGAGCCCGATCTGTCCGGACAAATACAGAGTGTCGCCCGTGCGCACGGCCTGGGAATAGGTGCCGATCGCCGCCGGCGCGTTAGGCGTAGAGATGATCGATCGTGTCATCTTGAGAGGTAAGGACGAGTGGGTGAGCGGTTATAATATCCGCGCTCGGCTGGGCGGCGCCAGCGTGCGGGCATCCCCGATGACTTCGCAGCAGATCGCAAATCTCCTGAAGCTCGTGGGCACGCCAAGAGACGGTGCGTTGCTGCGCTTCTCCCTGGGAAGCGAATACCTGAAATGCGCCGACCTCGACGCCGCCGTTGCACACCTTACCGCTGCGGTAGCGAAGGACCCAGGTTATTCCGCGGCGTGGAAACTTCTTGGAAGCGCGCTCGCCCGGACCGGGCGGGACGAGGAGGCTCTTGCGACTTACCGCAAGGGGATCGAAGTCGCTGAGAAAAGGGGCGACAAGCAAGCCGCCAAGGAAATGGCCGTATTCGCACGCCGTCTCGAGAAAGCCATCGCGTCGCACAAGGACGCGCGCACGCGCCCATGAGCGCCTTCGACAACCTGCGCCGAAGGCTCTTCGGAAGGCCGCTCGATCCCTTGGATACGAGAACGCGGCGGCACATCGCGCTCGTCGCTTTTTTCGCGTGGGTCGGCTTGGGCGCCGACGGCATTTCTTCCTCCTGCTACGGACCCGAAGAGGCCTTTCGAGCGCTTGGCGAGCACACGCATCTCGGCCTGTACCTTGCCCTCGCCACCGCGGTGACCGTGTTCATCATCGCGCTGGCGTACAACCAGGTCATCGAGCTGTTTCCAACCGGAGGCGGCGGCTATCGCGTCGCTACGCGCCTGATCGGGCCCTACGCGGGCCTGACTTCCGGAGCTGCTCTGATTCTCGACTACGTGCTGACCATTTCGATTTCGATCGCGAGCGGCGTCGATGCGTTTTTCTCGCTGCTCCCGGTCGGATGGCAGCCGTACAAGCTCGCGACCGAGGTCGTGCTGATCGTCGTTCTGGTGCTGCTCAATTTGCGGGGGATAAAAGAAGTGATCGCGGTGCTTTTGCCGATCTTTCTCGGGTTCATCCTCACGCACGCGTTCCTCATCGTCTACGGTGTGCTCGCCCAAGCGACGGTTCTGCCGACCCTGGTGCCCGAGGCCGGCCGGCTGACGTCCGACCTTTCCGGGCAGCTCGGCTGGACGGGTGTCGCGGCCTTGCTCCTGCTCGCCTATTCCCAAGGGGGCGGGACCTATACGGGGCTGGAGGCGGTGTCCAATAACGTCAATGTGCTCGCCGAGCCGCGGGTGCACACCGGCAAGGTGACCATGCTCTACATGGCCTTGTCGCTCGCCTTTACTGCGGGCGGGATCATCCTTCTCTACCTCCTTTGGGGTGCGAGGCCGGCCGAGGGGCAAACGCTCAACGCCGTGACATTCGGCGCGATCATAGACAGCTTCGGGTGGGAGACTCGGGTCGCGCAAGGCGCGCTCATCGTCGTGCTCGCGCTCGAAGCTGGGCTGCTCTTCGTCGCGGCAAACACCGGTTTCCTGGGCGGCCCTGCGGTGCTCGCGAACATGGCCGCCGACTCCTGGGTACCCCATCAATTCCGCTACCTCTCGACTCGGCTCGTCACCGAGAATGGAATTCTCGTACTCGGTGTCGCATCGCTCATCATCCTTCTGTGGACCGGGGGGAGCGTCGCGACGCTGGTCGTTCTCTACAGCGTAAGCGTCTTCCTGACCTTCGCCGTGTCCCTGTTCGGGCTGTGTCTGTACTGGGCCGGCCGGCGCAGCGGGCCCAACTGGCTCGGAAGGTTCGCGCTCTCGGCAGCCGGATTCGTCGTTTGCGTGACCATCCTGCTCATGCTGCTGGTGGAAAAATTCATGGATGGCGGATGGCTCGCCGTCTTGATCGTCGGCGCGATCATCGCCGCGTGCAAGACAGTCCGGAATCACTACGACTGGACGAAAGCTCAGCTGAAGAAGATCGATGCGGACTTCTCGGGCATCCCCTTCGGCAGCGTCGCCAAGCCACCCAAGCCCGATCCGGAGAAACCGACGGCGGTCTTTCTCGTGGGTTCCTCGCGGGGCGGCGGCCTGCACGCGCTGCTCTGGGTGCAGCGGATGTTCCCCGATCACTTCCGGAACTTCATCTTCGTCAACGCGCGCACGGTGGACTCGCAGAGCTTCGGCGGCCGGGAGGACTTGGAAGCCATGAAAGTCGAGGCGAATGCCTCGCTCTCCTATTTCGTCAACTTTTGCAACAGCAAGGGCTGGGCCGCAAGGTCCTACCTGTCATTCGGCACAGACCCCATCGATGAGTTCACACAGCTCGCCGAGCACGTCCGGGCCGATTTTCCCAACGCCGTATTCTTCACGAGCAAGCTCATCTTCGACCGGGAAAACTGGCTGACTCGACTGCTCCACAATCAAGCCGCGATGGCGCTGCAGCGCCGCTTCCACCTGCGCGGCATGCAGATGGTGATCCTGCCGATGAAGCTGAGCGTCTAGTTGCGCGGGGCGACGAACAGGGACTTCACCACCTTCGGCAAGTCGCGCGCGAAATCGTTCTTGGAGAGAAACCCGTCGGCTCCCGCTGCGACCGCGCCCCTGCGATGTTTGTCGTTATCTTCGAGCGTCATCATCACAACCTTGGGCGGAGCTTCGAGCGCCTTGATCCGGGCGGCCACCGCGAGACCGTCCATGCCCGGCATGCTCACGTCGACGAACATGAGGTCGGGCCGCTCGATCGGTGCCCGCGCGAGGGCCTCGCTTCCGGAATACGCGTTCGCCAATACTTCGAATCTGCCCTCGTGAGTCAGGAACTGCGCGACGGCGCTCGCGAACGGCTCGCTGTCATCGACCACCATGACCCTGATGCGCTTCAAATTTTCTCTCCGGCGACGTGCGTTCCCACACTTTAGAACGACACGACAGCCCGGGCCCATCGGGACGGCCCTGAGCGGAGTCAGCCAATACCTTAGGGGAGCCCGCAGCTAGATATTATTTCGCCGCGCTGACGAGGCCGTTGCGGATTGCATATTTCACCAGGCCTGCGATGTCGCGGATATGCAAGCGGTCCATCAATTGCGCGCGATGAGTCTCCACGGTCTTCACCGAGAGCTCCAGCAGATAGGCGATTTCCTTGGTGCTGTGGCCCTCGGCGATGAGCTGCAGGACCTGGCGCTGACGCGGCGTCAGGTTGTCTGCAGCGGGTTGCTCGGTCCCGACGCGCTGCACATAACCTTCGACAACCTGCTTCGAGATCGGCGGGCTGAGGTAGGTTTCACCCTGCATGACGGCCTTCAACGCGAGCTCCAGCTCCGCAGTCGCAGAGTCCTTGAGCATGTAGCCTGCCGCCCCGGCGCGCAGCGCCTGCAGCACGTATTCCTCGTTGGCGTGCATGGAAAGCATCACCACTCGCACCCCGGGAAGCTCCTGTTTGAGCTGGATGCTCGCTTCGAGTCCGCCGAGCCCGGGCATTGAAATATCCAGCAGCACGATGTCTGGGCGGTGGGTGCGAGCAAGCTCGAGCACGTCACTGCCATTGCCGGCCTCCGCCACGACCGTGACGCCTTCCAACCCCTCGAGCAGCGCGCGTATCCCCGCGCGAACCAAAGCATGATCGTCCGCGAGGAGCACACGTGCAGGCGTCATCTGTGCCCCGTGCTGCCGGCAGGCGTCAAGGGGAGGACCAGGCTCAAGTGCGTCTGGCGTCCCGGAGCCGAGTCGAGCGCGAGCCGCCCTCCGGCGAGCGTGGCGCGTTCCTCCATGCTGAGCAGGCCCATGCTCCGGCCTGCCGCCGCCCCCGATCGCGCTGCCGCAACGTCGAATCCCCGTCCGTTGTCGCGCACTTCCAGACGCAGCTCCGCCGCGGTTCCGGCAAGCGTGACCCAGACTTCGCTCGCTTGGGCGTGGCGCGCGATGTTCGTGAGCGCCTCCTGGGCGATGCGAAAGCAAGTGGTTTCGATCTCCGACGCGAGCCGCGCGGGGACGCGCTCATCGTTGAAATTGGGTTTGAAGCCCGCGCTGCTCGCTTGACGGTCGAGGTGCGAGCGCAGCGCCGCCACCAACCCCAGGTCGTCCAGCTGCGAAGGCCTCAGGTCGCGAGCCATGCGCCGCACCTGCTCGAGCGCTTCGTCGATCGCCACGAGGCACTCGCTGCGGCGGGACGCGTAGTCGGCGGCAGAAGGATTGAGGCCCGCAAGACGCAGCTTGACGGCGGTGAGCAGCTGTCCTACACCGTCGTGCAAGTCGCGCGCGACGCGGCGGCGCTCGGTTTCCTCGACTTGAAGCAGACGCGCCGAAAGCGCCTGCAGCCGCCGGTGAGCCTCGCGCAAGGCCTGTTGCGCCGCCCTCCGCTTGGCGCGCTCCAGGCGGTCGTTCAATGCGCGCCGGACTACGGGTGCAAGGCGCTCGAGCCGCCCTTTCATCACGTAGTCGGTGGCTCCTGCCTTGACGCTATCGATGGCGCGCTCCTCGCCGAGCGTGCCGGAAATCAGAACGAAAGGGATTTCCAGGCCGCGCTCCCTGAGCATGTTGAGCGCCGTCAGGCCGTCGAAATTCGGCAGGTTGTAGTCCGCGAGGATCAGCTCGAAATCGGCGCGGTCCAGCGACGCCTCGAATTCCTCGCGCGTTTGCACCCGCCTCCAGTCGCAGTCGTAACCGGATCTCTGGAGCTGCTTGACCTCGAGCTCGGCGTCCAGGGGGTTGTCGTCGAGGATCAGCAGTTTGAGCGGCGTGGGCATGTCGAAGCCGAAGGCCCAGTGGGACCCGGGCCTTTCCGTAAGGCTGGTGGAGTTGAGGAGGATCGAACTCCCGACCTTCGCATTGCGAACGCGACGCTCTCCCAGCTGAGCTACAACCCCACGTCGCGGAATTCTAGCCGCAATCCTCTGCTCCGACAACGCGCGCGCACGAAGAGAAGTCCGTCAGTCAGAGCGGGCGCGGGTAAGCCGGTCCCGTATCGCGGCCCATTCAGCAGCGGCGGGAGGCTCTTCCACGAAAATCTGGTCGCAGCCCGATGAGTCCAGGGTGCGCAGATTGGCGTATAAGTCGTGCCCGTAGCGCTGCGGATCGGCCGGTGCCTCAATCCAGACCGCGGACGTGTCGTCCACCGGGCGGGCGCAGAAGGACATCACGCCCAGCCGCTTCGATTCGCTTCTCACTCTGACATCCCATTCATCCGGCGGAATGAGGCGAAGCGGATGCCGCGGCGCATAGTGCGACGCAAGAGTTCCGGGAGCGCGAGGCGCGCCGGAGTCGCGAGGCTCGGGCGCCACGCCGAGCGCATCGGCGATGTCCTTCGCATCGATACGGCCCGGTCGGAGCAGAACCGGCCGCCCGCGAGAAAGGTCCACGATCGTCGATTCGATGCCTATCTTGCACGGGCCCCCGTCGAGGATCAGATCCACATCGGACCCGAGATCGTTGCGGACATGCTCCGCCGTGGTAGGGCTGATCCGCCCGAAGCGGTTGGCCGAGGGCGCGGCGATTCCTCCGCGGAAGTCTCGGAGCAGCGCGAGGGCGACGGGGTGTCCGGGAATGCGCAGCCCGATCGTATCCTCGCCACCCGCAATCTCGTCACCGACGCCCTTTACCCGCCTCAACACCAGGGTCAGCGGGCCCGGCCAAAAACGCGACGCGAGCTTGAGCGCATGCTCCGGAATCTCGCGTGCCCAACGGTCCAACTCCGCAATATCCCCGATATGAACGATGAGCGGATGGCTCTCAGGACGTCTTTTTACCGAGTAGATCCGAGCGACAGCGGCCGGGTTGGAGGCATCTGCGCCCAATCCATACACAGTTTCAGTGGGAAACGCGACCAAGCCGCCGCGCCGCAGAACCGACACGGCATCGGCGATCGGAGCACGAAGCTCGTTGGCTTTCGAAGGCAAGCGTAGGCGGGACGGAGGCGCGTCACTCCGGCAGCTTGGCGTTCCTCACCGCTTCGGCCTGGCGGGCGCGAAACTCCTCGAGACTCTTGGCGAGCTTCGCATCGCCTTGCGCCAGCATCGAGACGGCGAACAGACCCGCGTTGGCCGCACCGGCCTCGCCGATCGCAAAGGTCGCGACGGGAATACCCTTGGGCATCTGCACGATCGACAGCAGCGAATCGAGCCCGTGCAGATACTTGGAGGGCATCGGCACTCCGAGCACCGGAATCGTAGTTTTCGCCGCAACCACACCAGCCAGATGCGCGGCCCCGCCTGCGCCCGCGATGAAACAGCGCATGCCCTTGGCGGTCGACTGCTCGATCCACTCGGCGAGCGCGTCGGGCGAGCGGTGCGCCGAGAGCACCTTGGCCTCGTAGGGCACCGAGAATTCGGAAAGCTGCTTCGCCGCTTCGCGCATGATCTCCCAGTCGCTGGCGCTCCCCATCACGATTCCCACGAGCGGCGAGCGGCTGGCCATTCCTTATGCTCCCAGTCTGTTCCCGGTAAGGCGATACAGGGCTTCGCGATATTTTTCGGAAGTCTTGGCTATCACGTCGGCGGGAAGCCGCGGCGCGGGCGGAGCCTTGTTCCAGTCCAGCGTCTCGAGATAGTCGCGCACGTACTGCTTGTCGAACGAGGGGGGGCTGGAGCCCGGCCGGTACTCGTCCGCCGGCCAGAATCGGGAAGAGTCCGCGGTGAGCGCCTCGTCGATCAGGACCAGGTTGCCTGTTCCGTCGGTGCCGAATTCGAACTTGGTGTCGGCGATGATGATGCCGCGCTCCCGGGCGAAATCGGCCGCCTCGCGGTAGAGCCGGATGCTCACTTCGCGTACTTTCGCAGCGAGCCCCTTGCCGATCATTTTCTCGACTTGGGCGAACGAAATGTTCTCGTCGTGGGCGCCGGCGTCGGCCTTCGTGGCCGGAGTGAAGATCACCTCGGGCAGCTTGTCGGCCTGCTTGAGGCCCTTGGGAAGGGGAATTCCGCAGACGGCGCCCGTCTTCTGGTAGTCCTTCCAGCCGGAGCCGATGAGATAGCCGCGCACCACGGCTTCGATCGGCAGCGGTTTGAGCTTCCGCGCCACCACCGAGCGCCCCCTCACCTGCGCCGCTTCTTCGCCGCCTTTGACCACGGTGTCCGGGGACACGCCGTCCAGGTGGTTGGGAACGATGTGGCCCAGCCTCCTGAACCAGAAGTTGGATAGCTCGTTCAGCACCCGCCCCTTGTCCGGAATGGGATCCGGCAGCACGACGTCGAACGCCGACAGCCGATCGGTCGTGACGATCAGCAGGTGGTCCCCGCCCACCGCGTACATGTCGCGGACCTTGCCCCGGCCGAGCAGGGGCAGGCTCTTGATATTCGATTCGTAGAGCGCGGCCGGCATGCCTACGCAGCCTGCTTTTCCAGGTCGGGGCGGTACTTCCCCTGCGCGGCGAGCCCGTTCATGCGCGCGCGGTGGTAGAACGCGCGCTGCGCCGCGGCGACGTTGCCGGGCGCGCCGCACCACGCTTTGAGCGCGGCGTTCTGCAGCGCTCGGCTGTACGAGAACGTGAGTGGCCAGGGCAGGTTCGGCATTCTGGCCATTTCGTTCAGGTGCGCGGTCGCCGCTTCGTCGCTTTGGCCGCCGGAAAGGAACACGATACCGGGCAGCGCCGCGGGCACGGCCCTCCTGAGGCAGCGCACCGTATCCTCCGCGACGCGATCCACGCCGGCCTGTTTTGGGCAGTCCTTGCCCGAAACCACCATCGAGGCTTTTAGCACCGTGTGCTCGAGCGACACGTTGTAGGCGCGAAGTGCCGCAAACAGCGAAGTGAGCGTCGCCTCGGTCGCCTCGTAACAGTGCTCGATCGTATGGCCGCCGTCGAGCAGGACCTCGGGCTCAACGATGGGAACGATCGAAGCTTCCTGGCACAGAGCCGAATAGCGGGCGAGCGCGTGCGCGTTGGCGAAGAGGCATGAGTGGGTGGGGATGCCCTTGCCGATGGTGATCACCGCGCGCCACTTGGCGAAGCGCGCGCCCAGGCCGAAATACTCCTCCAAACGACCCCTCAGGCCGTCCAACCCCTCGGTGACCTTTTCTCCGGGCGAAAGCGCGAGATCATGAATGCCTTTGTCGACTTTGATCCCGGGGATGATGCCCTTGCGGGCGAGGTACCCCGGGAAGGGCTCGTTGCCCGAGACGGTGCTCTGCCGCAGCGTTTCGTCGAACAGGATCACCCCGCTCACGAATTCTTCGATCCCCTTGGTGGTGAACAGCAGATCGCGGTAGGCGCGACGGTTGGCTTCGGTGCTGTCGACGCCGACCGACTTGAAGCGTTTCTCGCAGGTGCCGCTCGACTCATCCGCGGCCAGCAGCCCTTTGCCCTTGGCGACCATGGCTGCGGCGGTCTTGGATAGCAGGTTTCGGTCCATTGACGTCCTTGTTGCGGGAGGAGTGACGGGAAAGCGGGTGATTTTAACTCGCGCCGCGAATCAGGGTAACCGAGCCCGGGACGCTAGCACGCGGTCTGGTGCCGAACGCGGCAAGTCGCGAGCACTTCGTTCGGATCGCGACGCCACCAGTTGCCCGAGGACAGGATCTCCGCCTCGTGGAAGCCGCTGTACCCGGCGTGCTCCATCCAGGAGCGTATGAGCGGGAGATCGATGACGCCGTCCCCCATCATCCCCCGGTCGGCGAGCATGTCCCTGGTCGTGGCCAGCCAATCGCAGATCTGAAACGCGAGTAGGCGCTTCTCCCCCGCCCGCTCGATCTGGACCTTGAGCAGCGGATCCCACCAGACGTGGTAGACGTCCACCGCGACCCCTAGAGCTCCGCTGCCGGCGCGGTCCAGCTCGTCGCACAGGTCCAACGCGTGGGCGAGCGTGCTTACGCAGCCCCGGCCGGCGCAGTACATCGGGTGCAGCGGCTCGATCGCAAGAGGCACGCCCGCGGAGCGGGCATGATCGAGCACTTCGCCGATCCCGTCCCTCACCATCTCGCGCGTCCCGGGGAGGTCCTTCGAGTCTTTTGGCAGGCCTCCCGCGACGATCGCCAGGCATTGTGCCCCGAGCACCGCGGCATCGTCGATCGCGCGCCGGGTATCGTCGATCGCGGCCTGGCGCGCCTGGCGATCGGAATCGGGGAACATGCCGGCGCCGTATACCCCGGTCACCGTCAATCCGTTGTCGCGCGCCGCCTTTGCTGCCTCCTTCGCGCCCATCTGGGCCAGCTTGTCGCGCCAGGGCGAAATGCCACGGATGCGATGGCGCGCGCACCCTTCGATCGTCTCGCGCAGATTCCATTTTTCCCGGACGGTAGCCGTATTGACGGATAGCAGCTCCGGGTTGGGCGGCGACCGCGTCATCCCCGGCGGTGCTCGCCCACTCTCACGATCTTCATGGTGTTCGTGCCCCCGGCCTTGCCTATCGGCTCGCCGATCGTGATCACGATGAGGTCGCCCTTCTGCACCACGCCGTTTCTCACCAGGACGTTTTCGGCCTCTTCCAGCAGCTCTTCACGATCGTGGCCGACGTACTTCACCATCAGGGGGTAGGTATCGCGAAACAGCGCACAGCGGTAGCGCGTCACGGTCTGAGAGGTAAGCGCGTAGATCGGGACCCCGCAGTTGATCCGCGACATCCACAGCGCGGTCGAGCCCGACTCGGTGAGCGCGGCGATCGCCTTGACTTTGAGATGGTAGGCGGTAAAAAGCGCCGCCATGGCAATCGACTGATCGACGCGCGTAAACACGCGGTCGAGGAAGTCGCGGTCGAGCGTCACCTGGGCCGAGTCTTCCGCGACCTCGCAGATGCGGCTCATGGAGGCGATGGTCTCGACCGGGTACTTGCCGCTTGCGGTTTCCGCGGACAACATCACGGCGTCGGTGCCGTCGAGCACGGCGTTCGCCACGTCCGATACTTCCGCGCGCGTGGGTACCGGGCTCGAGATCATAGATTCCATCATCTGCGTGGCCGTGATGGTCAGCTTGTTCTGCTCGCGCGCCATGCGGATCATGCGTTTCTGCAGCGCCGGGACCGAAGCGTCACCGACCTCGACGGCGAGGTCGCCGCGCGCCACCATGATGCCCTCGCACGCCGACATGATGTCGGTGAGCGCCTTGGGCTCGACCGCCTCCGCTCGCTCGATCTTGGCGATCAAGAACGCATCGCCGCCCGCCGCGCGAAAGAGCTCCCTAGCCATGTGCATGTCGGCGCTCGATTTGGGGAAGGAAACAGCAAGGTAATCGACTTTGATTTTCGCTGCGGTGCGGATGTCCTGCATGTCCTTGGGCGGGAGAGCGGGGGCTGTGAGACCGCCCCCTAGGCGGTTGATGCCCTTGTTGTTGGAAAGCACGCCGCCGTGGCGCACGCGGCTGTGCACCTCGTTGCCCGAAACGCGCTCGACCTCGAACACGATCTTGCCGTCGTCGAGCAACAGCACGTCGCCCGGCCGCACGTCGCGCGGCAGCTCCTTGTAGTCCAAGCCGACGCGCCCGTCTTCTCCCAATGCACAGTCGGCATCGAGCACGAAGCCATCGCCCGGATTCAGCACGACCTTGCCCTCTTTGAACTTGCCGATCCGGATCTTGGGGCCTTGCAGGTCCCCCATGATGCCGACCGTACGTCCGGTTTTTCGGCAGGCCTCGCGCACCATCTCGGCGCGCCGCTCATGATCCCCAGCGGTGCCGTGCGAGAAATTCATGCGCACGATGTCCACTCCCGCGAGAAACATGCGCTCAAGCGTTTGAGGATCGCTCGACGCCGGCCCGAGCGTGGCGACGATCTTGGTGCTTCTGCTCATTCACCCTCCTGGAACCGTTCTACTGGAATTTTGGCATCCGGGGGCCACTTTCGGCTATATTTCCGGTCTGCGCCGGCGGCTGGGCCTTGATGGAGAGCCGGACGGTCATAGCGGCGGTCCTTGAAATGGGGGCGCAAGGGGTCCACCCCCGCGAGGAGCGCTATGGGAGAACACACGTGCTTGCCACCCAGATTCGCCAGAAAGACGGGATTTTCTACTTCGGGAGCGTCCGCGCCCCCGAGCTGCTCGCGAAAGTCCGTTTCATCAGTCGCTTCTACGGTGAAGGCGAGGAAATCGCCCCCGCCCGCATCTCCCACGATGACGAAATCGCGCAGTTCATCGCAAAAATCGAGCGCACCGATCGCGCTTTCCAGAGAACGCTGTCGCGCGCCAAGGTGCGCCAGCTCAAGAACTTCTACGAAACAGCGATCACCCAACCGCCTATTCCCGGAACGGTGCTGTTGTTCACCCCCGAAAAACTGCGTTTCCAGACCGTCGGCGGCGCCGACGGCGTAGGACAGCTCGCCGAGCCCCAGTCGAAGTTCCTCATCATCGACGGTCAGCACCGGCTCGCGGCGCTGCGGTTCTATCTGGAGGAACGTCCGGACGACGCGAAGACCATCAACGTTCCGTGCGTCATCTTCGACGGGCGCAGCGAGGACTTCGCCACCGAGATGTTCGTGATCATCAACTCGACGCCGACACGCATCAACAAGAGCCACTTGGTGGACTTGTACGAGCGCGTTTCCTGGGCGGAGCCTCACCGCAAGTTCGCCGCGCGCCTGGTCGGGAGCCTGTACAGCGAAGGCGACAGCCCCTTGCGCTACCGCATCAATCGGCTCGGCGGGCGCAGTCAGCAGGACAAGTGGATCCTGCAGGCCGAGCTGTTCAACGAGCTGCACCGCTGGGTGAATCGCGACTGGCGGCGCATCCAGATCGCCGGCGGCAGCAGCAAGGAAGTGCCGCGCTATTACGGCATGGTTCGCGATTTCCTCAAGGTGGCGGAGCGGGTCTGGGGCGAAGCCTGGGGCCACTCCAACTACATGGTCACCAAGCCGGTGACCCTCAAGGCGATGATCCGCGTGTGCGCGGACCTCGCTCGCGAGGACGGGGAGCCGGCCGACAGCCGCCTCAAGCGTTGGGAGGACAGGCTCAGCCCCTGGCGCGAGCAAATGAAGGCCTTTCGAGTTGAGGGCTTCTACGAGCGCTTCGCCGCGAAGGGAGAAGTCGAGCGCGTAGCACGCGTGCACCGCGAGCTCGGCCGCTCGGCGGGGATCGAGTCCCGGCCTGCGAAATAGCCGTCCTAGACGGCCGAGCGCTGCTCGAGGATTTCAATCGCAGGCAGCTTTTTCCCCTCGAGAAATTCGAGGAAGGCGCCCCCTCCCGTAGAAACGTAGGAGATCCCCTTCGCGACCCCGTATTTGGCGATGGCGGCCAGGGTTTCGCCGCCTCCCGCGAGAGAAAACGCCCCGGAGCCGGCGATCGCACGGGCGATGGCCCGGGTTCCCTGACCGAACTGGTCGAACTCGAACACCCCGACCGGCCCGTTCCATATGATTGTTCCGGCGCCGGAGAGTGACCGGGCGAACGCTGCCGCGGTGCTCGGCCCGATGTCCAGGATCATGTCGTCCGCGCCCACTTCCTCGACCGGCTTGATCTCCGCCTCGGCCGTCGCGGCGAGCTCCTTGGCGCAGACCACATCCGACGGAAGCGGGATTTCGCCGCCCTTGGCGTGCAGGATCGCGGTGATACGCTTCGCCTCGCCCACGAGGTCGGGCTCGACTAGCGACTTCCCGACCCTCATTCCGGCCGCGAGCATGAAAGTATTGGCGATGCCCCCGCCCGTGATGAGGCGATCGACCTTTTCGGAGAGCGCGGCGAGCACGGTCAGCTTGGTCGAGACTTTGGAGCCGGCGACGAGGGCGACCAGCGGCCGCGCCGGGCGCTCGAGCGCCTTGGAGAGCGCCTCGATCTCCGCGGCCATGAGTGGCCCGGCACAGGCGACAGGAGCGTATCTCGCCATCGCGTGGGTCGTGGCCTCGGCCCGGTGAGCGGCGCCAAAGGCGTCGTTGACGTAGACGTCGCACAGCCCCGCCATTTTCTTCGCGAGAGCGTCGTCGTCTTTCTTCTCGCCCTTGTTGAAGCGGCAGTTCTCCAGCAATACGGCGCTGCCTGGGCCGACCGAAACTCCCTCCAACCAGTCACGTTTGAGCGGCACTTCCGTACCTAGGAGCGCCGAGAGGTGCCGGGCGACGGGAGCAAGCGACTCCTTCTCGTCGAACTGACCCTCGGTCGGCCGACCGAGGTGGGATGCCAGGAGCAGGCGGGCGCGGCGCGACAGCGCGTCCTTGATCCCGGGGAGGGAGGCGCGGATGCGCGTGTCGTCGGTCAGTCTCCCGTCCTGTATAGGGACATTGAAATCGACGCGCATGAACACCCGTTTCTCCCTCAAATCGAGGTCCGACATCTTCAAGACGGGCATGCTACTTGGCGGCCATCAAGGCGACCGTCACGTCCAGCATCCGGTTGCTGAACCCCCATTCGTTGTCGTACCAAGAGGACACTTTCACCAGCGTGCCTCCAGATACCTTGGTGAGCGTCGCGTCGAAGATCGAGGAGGCGGGATTGTGGTTGAAGTCGGACGAGACGAGCGGCTCCTTGTTGTACTCGAGGACGCCCTTCAAGTCCGATTCGGATGCCTGCTTCAGCGAGCTATTGACCTCGTCTACCGACGTCGGCCGTTTCGCCACGAAGGAAAAGTCGACGATCGAGACGTTGATGGTGGGCACGCGGATGGCGTAGCCGTCGAGCTTTCCGTTGAGATGCGGCAATACCAACCCGATCGCCGCCGCGGCGCCGGAGCTGGCCGGGATCATGTTGTGCGTCGCCGAGCGCGCGCGGCGCAGATCCTTGTGAAAGACGTCGGTGAGCACTTGATCGTTGGTGTAGGAGTGCACCGTCGTCATCAGGCCAGACACCACGCCGATGCGGTCGTCAAGCGCCTTAACCAACGGTGCAAGACAGTTGGTGGTGCACGAGCCGTTCGAAATCACAGTATCGGAGGCCTTCAGCGTGCTGTCGTTGACGCCCATGACGATAGTCCGGTCGACGTCCTTCTCGCCCGGCGCCGAGATGATCACCTTCTTCGCCCCGGCCGTCAGGTGCGCCGAGGCCTTTTCCTTGCTGGTGAAAAGACCGGTGCATTCGAGAACCGCGTCTACCTTGAGGTCCTTCCAGGGCAGCTCGGCCGGGTTGCGCTTCGCGCACACCTGGATCCGGTCGCCGTTGACGACCATCGCATCGCCCGCAACGGCCACTGTACCGGGAAACTTGCCGTGGACGGTGTCGTAGCGTGTCAGATGCGCGTTGGTTTCCGCGTTGCCGAGGTCGTTGATGGCGACGAACTGCAGGTCGTGGCGTTTCCCGCTTTCATAGTGCGCGCGCAGGATGTTCCGGCCGATTCGGCCGTAGCCGTTGATGGCGACTCGTATGGTCATGCAGACTCCTTCGCTTATTTCAGAACGCTTTTTACCGCTTTCACCACGTTGTCGGCAGTGAAGCCGAAGTGCTCGAACAGCTTCGAACCGGGAGCCGACTCGCCGTAGCGGTCGATGCCGACTACGGCGCCTTCCAAGCCCACGTATTTGCGCCAGTAGTCGCTGACGCCGGCCTCGACCGCGATCTTGGGCAGCGTCGGAATCAGCACCACGTCCCGGTACATCGGCGGCTGCCTGTCGAAGACCGAGGTGCAGGGCATGGAAACGACGCGAACGGCGATGCCTTCCTCCGCGAGCTTGTGCTTCGCTCCTACGGCGAGCTGAACTTCCGATCCGGTCGCGACGATGATGGCCTTGGGTTCCTGCGCGTCCGCGAGGATATAGCCGCCGCGGCGGATCGCCGAGATGGTGTGGCCGTCGCGCTTCTGAAACGGCACGGCCTGCCGCGTGAAAAGCAGCGAGCTCGGCCCGTCCCTGCGCTCGATTGCGGCGATCCAAGCCACGATCGACTCGACCGGATCGCAGGGGCGCCAGACATCCATGTGGGGGATCAGGCGCAGCGCCGCGGCGTGCTCGATCGACTGGTGCGTAGGGCCGTCCTCCCCGAGGCCGATCGAGTCGTGCGTGAAGACGAAAATGGATCTTACTTTCATCAGCGCCGCAAGGCGCAGCGCGTTCCTGGAGTAGTCCGAGAAGGTAAGGAAGGTTCCGCCGTAGGGAATGACCCCACCGTGCAACGCCAGGCCGTTCATCACCGCGCTCATGCCGAACTCGCGCACGCCGTAGAAGAGGTAGTTGCCCCCGCCCTCCCGTCCAATCGCCTTGGAGCCCGACCACTGTGTGAGATTCGAACCGGTGAGGTCTGCCGATCCGCCGACGAGCTCGGGGAGGATAGGGGCGAGGCCCTCGATCGCGTTCTGCGAAGCCTTGCGGGTGGCGATGGATTCCGCCTTGGCGTTGGTCTTGTCGAGCAGATCCCGGCACCGCGCGCCCCAACTCTCCGGGAGATCGCCCGCAACGCGACGGCGAAGCTCGCGCGCGAGCTCAGGGTGGGCTTTCTCGTACGCGGCGAACTTGTCGTCCCAGGCGCGCTCGAGCGCCGCACCCCTCTTCCTCGCATCCCAGCCGTCGTAGACGTGCCGGGGCACTTCGAACGGCGGGTGGCGCCAGCCGATTGCGGCGCGTGTCGCGGCGACTTCGTCCGGGCCGAGCGCCTCGCCGTGCGCTTTTGCCGTTCCCGCGCGCTTGGGCGACCCCTTGCCGATCACCGTCTGACAGCAGACGAGGCTCGGCCTGTCCGTGACGGCCTGGGCGGAGCGGATGGCGCGGTCGACGGCTTCGACATCGTGGCCGTCGACTTTAGGGATCACGTGCCAGCCGTAGGCCTCGAAACGCCTGGGGGTGTCGTCGCGGAACCAGCCCTTGACGTCGCCGTCTATCGAGATCTGGTTGTCGTCGTAGACCGCGACCAGCTTGCCTAGGCCCAGGGTCCCCGCCAGGGAGCAAGCCTCGTGGGAGATGCCCTCCATCAGACATCCGTCGCCGACCGACACGTAGGTGCGGTGATCGACTAAATCGAACCCCGGGCGGTTGAATTCGGCGGCGAGAAGGCGCTCGGCGATGGCCATGCCGACAGCGTTCGCCAAGCCCTGCCCCAGGGGGCCCGTCGTGGTCTCCACGCCCGGCGCAAGCCCGTATTCGGGGTGGCCCGGCGTCTTGGAGTGCAGCTGCCGAAAATGCTTCAGCTCCTCGATCGGGAGGTCGTAGCCGGTGAGATGCAGAAGCGCGTACAGCAGCATCGAGCCGTGGCCGTTGGAGAGCACGAAGCGGTCGCGGTCGGCCCATTTCGGATTCGACGGGTTGTGGCGGAGGTGCCTGCCCCACAGCGCCAGCGCGATTTCGGCCATTCCCATGGGCATGCCGGGATGGCCCGAGTTGGCAGCCTCCACGGCGTCCATGGCCAACGCACGAATCGCGTTGGTCAAGTCCTGACTCATTCCTCGGAAAGATTCGAGAGGGTGGGTTGAAACCTTATAATTATCGGCGAATCTCGCTCGCTTGGCGAGAAGAACCCACAACGGAGGAGCAGTGAGCAAACTCGCATTCATCGGACTCGGTGTGATGGGTTTTCCCATGGCCGGGCATCTCGCCACGCGCGGGGGTCACGAGGTGACCGTGTACAACCGCAGCCGCGCAAAGGCCGACGCCTGGGTCGCCAAGCACAAGGGACGCCTCGCCGAGACTCCCGCCAAGGCCGCGGAAGGAGCGGAGATCGTGTTCTCCTGCGTTGGCGATGACCCGGACTTGCGCGAAGTGACGCTGGGATCGAGTGGCGCCTTCCAGAAGATGGCCAAGGGCGCGATCTTCGTCGATCACACTACCGCCTCGGCGAAGGTCGCGCGGGAGCTCGCCGCCGAGGCGAAAAAACGGGGATTCGACTTCCTCGACGCGCCTGTCTCGGGAGGTCAGGCGGGCGCCGAAAACGGCCAGCTCACCGTCATGGTGGGAGGCGAGCCCGCCGCGTTCGAGCGAGCGAAGCCGGTGATCGCGCATTTCGCCAAGGCCGTCACACTGCTCGGCCCCTCCGGGTCGGGCCAGCTCACCAAGATGGTCAACCAGATCTGCATCGCGGGACTCGTCCAGGGGCTCGCCGAGGGACTGAACTTCGCGCTCAAGGCCGGGCTCGACGCGAAGCTCGTGCTCGACGTGATCTCCAAGGGTGCGGCGCAGTCCTGGCAGATGGAGAACCGCGGCAAGACCATGGTCGACGACAAGTTCGACTTCGGCTTCGCGGTGGACTGGATGAGAAAGGATCTGCGCATCTGTTCAGAGACCGCGAAACAGATCGGCGCGCAGCTCCCGGTCAGCCAGACCATCGCCGGCTTCTACGACGAGCTCTCCAAGATGGGCGGCGGACGCTGGGACACGTCGAGCCTGATCCGGCGGCTGCGCCGGGCCTGACCGCGCCAGGGCTCTATCGCGAGCCCGCCATGAGCCTGCCTTTCCAATGGCCGGCGAGCTACGCTCCGGCCATCCAAGCCCCGGCTGAGCCCCCCGAGCGCTCGCTTTGGTTCGTGTTTCGCGGCGCCGAGTTGCTGGTGACAGCCCCTCCCGAAGTCGCACTGCCCCATTGCGCTCACCCCAACAGTTTGGGTATGATGCCCCAGCGAATACAATATCTTGGGGTTCTCGGCGAGCAACATTGCTTTTCCGCCGAGCTCGCGGCGGGCGCGGCGGCGCCGCAAGGGTGGGTGTGGCAGGGGTTGCGAGCGCTGTTCGGCGCCATGGACGACGCACAGTTTGCGCTCGCGGGTCGTGCGCTCCAGATCGTCGACTGGGACCGGACGCACCAGTACTGCGGAGCATGCGGCGCGGGGACCGTGCCGCGAACGAGCGAGCGCAGCCGCGAGTGCCCGGAGTGCGGGCTGGTGGCGTATCCCAGGCTAGCACCGGCGGTGATGGGGCTGGTGCGGCGCGGGCGAGAGCTCCTTCTGGCTCGCTCGCCGCGATTCGCCAAGGGCGTCTACAGCGCCCTGGCAGGTTTCGTGGAGCCGGGCGAAACCCTGGAGCAGTGTCTGGAGAGAGAGGTGTATGAGGAAGTGGGAGTCCGCGTGCGCGACGTGCGCTATTTCGCCAGCCAGCCCTGGCCGTTCCCGCATTCGCTCATGATCGCGTTCTTCGCCGACTACGAAGGCGGAGAAATTCGGATCGACGGCGCGGAAATCGAGGACGCGCGCTGGTTCGACGTCGGAAATTTTGAAAATTTGCCGCGTTTGCCTGCTAGAATCAGCATCGCTCGCAGGTTGATCGATGCGGCAATTGGGGAGATGCGCGCAGTCTGATTTGGCATCTCATTTGTCAACGCTTGTGGGGATTTATGCAAATTGGACGGATTACACATAGTTGCCAATCTGTACCGTTGCGGGGGGGATGCACGGTATCTGACTGACGCAGCCGGGCTGCGTCGTTTTTGTCACGACTCCATCAACAGGGCCGGCCTGACGATACTCGGCGACCTGTTCCACGAGTTCGACGGTGGCGGAGTCACAGGCACGGTGGTGCTGGCGGAGTCGCATCTCGCCATCCACACCTGGCCGGAGCTCCAAAGCGTCACCCTCGACGTCTACGTCTGCAATTACACCCAGGACAATAGCGCCAAGGCGCGCCAGGTCGTCGCCGACCTGATGGACATCTATCGTCCCGAGGAGCACGTGCAGCATGACGTTCCGCGCGACAAGCGCTTCATGTACGAGTGGCTGAACGGGGACTACGGGTTCTTCCTGCGCTCCTCCAAGCTGCTCGAGGCTTCGAAGACCCGCTTCCAGGGCCTGGAGATCCACGAGACGCCCCAGTTCGGGAAGCTCTTTCGCCTCGACGGCTGTTTCATGACGTCCGAGCGCGAGGAGTTCGTCTACCACGAGACCCTGACCCATCCGGCGCTCACTGCCCACCCCGCGCCCAAGCGGGTCTTGATCATCGGCGGAGGCGACGGGGGCGCGGCGGAGGAGGCGCTCAAGCATCCGTCAATCGAACAAGTCGTTATGGTCGAACTCGACGGAAAGGTCGTCGAGATCGCCAAAGAACACTTTGGTGCGGTCCACCGCGGCGCGTTCGACAACCCCAAGCTCAAGCTCCTGATCGAGGACGGCCTGAAGTATCTCGCCGAGACCAAGGAGAGATTCGATCACATCGCGCTCGACCTGCCCGATCCTATCGGGCCCGCCACTGCACTTTACGAGGAGGCGTTTTTCCGCGACTGCAAGCGTGCATTGGCCCCCGGCGGTGTGCTGACGCTGCACATGGGGTCGCCCTGGTCGCGGCCCGACAGGGTAAAGATGCTTTACGCGAGACTCGCCAAGATGTTCAAGATCGCGCGGCCGTATACGATGTTCATCCCGCTGTACGGGTGCCTCTGGTCGATGTGCGCGTGCTCGGATTCAACCGATGTCGCGGCGCTGAGCGCCGGCGAGATCGATATCCGAATCGGCAATCGAGGGCTCGCTCATCTGCAGTACTACAACGGAGCAACGCATCAGGCTCTTTTCGCGTTGCCCAATTTCGTGCGGGAGCTCACCGTTGACGCCGTGCCCAAGCCCAGGCTCGTGACGGCGAGGAAGCGCGCCGCAGGGGGCGCGAAGTAAGCGGATCTAACCGGTTGGGCGAGGAGCGACCGAAGCGGTCGCCCTTTTCGTTCCACCTTCTGCCTTCAGGAAACCGAACTCCGGCTCGGGTCTGCGTCCGCTCACGATGTCGGCAAGGGCCCTCCCCGAGCCGCATGCAAGCGTCCAACCGAGCGTGCCATGCCCGGTATTGAGAAACAGGTTGGGGTATCTGGAGCCCCCGATGAGCGGCAGATTGCTCGGTGTCGCCGGTCGCAGCCCGGTCCAGAACTGGGCATTCTCGGCGCGCCCCGCCTTCGGGAACCATTCCAGGCAGCGCTTGACCAGGGCCTGGCAGCGAGCCTCGTTCATCTCGGTGTCATAACCGTTCAATTCTGCGGTTCCCGCCACGCGCAGCCGGCCGCCTAGCGGCGACATCACGATCTTGCGAGCGTGATCGGTAAGGCTGATCCGCGGGGCCTCGTCGCCCGGTTCGAGCGGCAAGGTGATCGAGTAGCCTTTTACCGGATAGATCGGCACCGAGATCCCGATCGGGGCGAGCAGAAGGGGACTGTAGCTACCCAGCGCGACGACATACGCGTCGGCGCGCAAGGATTCCTCGATTCCTTTTTCGTCGTCGATCACCACGCGATCGAGCGTTCCCCGCGCGGCTTCGAGGCGTTTCACGCTCACATTGAAGCGGAAGGTCGCGCCGTGGCTGCGGCACAAATCCGCCAAGCTCGAGGTGAAAAGCCGCGCGTCACCGCACTCGTCGGTGGGCGCGTAGGCACCCCCCGCCAGCCGCCCGATCGAATGCCTCAATGCGGGCTCGATGGCAAGGCACTCCTGGGGTGTTTTGATTTCCAGGTCCACCCCTCGGGCACTGAGCAGCTCGGCCTGTCCCCTAGCGCGCTCGAATTCGCGCTTCTCCTCGTATAGATGCAAAATCCCCTGGGTTTGAAAATCGTAGCGGATCCCGGTGGCGCTGCGCAGCTGGCGCAGGTGCTCGCGGCTATACAGCGCGAGCGTGAGGATGGCTTCCGTGTTGCGGCGGGTCCGTCCCGGGAGACACTCGACCAGGAAGCGCAGGCCCCAAAGCCATTGGGCCAGATCGGCGCGGGGTCGGAACAGCAGCGGCGAGTCCTCGCGTCCCAGCCACCTCAGGACCTGCAGCGGTGCCGACGGATTCGCCCAAGGCTCGGAATGACTGACCGAGATCTGTCCGCCGTTGGCAAAGCTCGTCTCGAGCGCGGCCTCAGGCTGCCGGTCTACGACGGTTACTTCGTGACCCGCCCGCACGAGGTACCACGCGCTGGTCGTGCCGATAACGCCGGCTCCGAGAACGATCACTTTCACGCTCGTCTCCGACAAGGCGGCGACGAAAACCGCCTCCTGATTTACAGCTTTGACTTTCGCGTAACTATCGAGTTCTTGCGTCTACGATACCAACCCGGCCGCAAGCGGCAAGGAGTCCCTCTATTTCCCTGTGTAGGAAATCACTTTTTGCCGCTGCTCGCCCAAACCCTTGATGCCGAGCGTCACCACGTCGCCAGGCTTCAGCCACGCTTGGGTCGGTTTCATGCCCAAGGCGACCCCGGACGGCGTGCCGGTGGTGATGATGTCACCCGGCAGCAGGGTCATGTAGTTGCTGACATAGGAGACCAGCCTCGCGCAAGAGAAAATCATGTTCTTGGTATTGGACGACTGCCTGCGCTCACCGTTGACGTCGAGCCAAACGTCAAGCGTCTGGGGATTCGTGATCTCGTCGGTCGTCACCAGCCATGGTCCGATCGGCCCGAAAGTGTCACAGCCCTTGCCCTTGTCCCACTGTGAGGACTGCAATTGGAAGGCGCGCTCGGATACGTCGTTGACGATCGTGTAGCCCGCGACGTAATCCAAGGCCTTGTCCTCGGACACGTGCTTGGCCCGGGTTCCAATCACGATCGCGATCTCGACCTCGTAGTCCAGCTTCGTGGAGCTCCGCGGCTGCTGGATATCGTCGTTCGGGCCGCTGATGCAGGTCGTCGCCTTCATGAACACTACCGGCTCTGCAGGTATTTGCAGGCCCGCCTCGTGCGCATGGTCGACGTAGTTCAGGCCGATCGCGACGAATTTGGAGATGCCCGTGTAGGGGACGCCGAATCTCGGGTTGCCCCGCACGAGCGGCAGGGATTCGGGCCGGATCTTGCGCAGCTTGGCGAGCCCTTTCGGGGAGATGGTCTCTTGATCGATGTTGGAGGTCACCCCGGAGAAATCGCGCAACTGGCCCTGCGCGTCGATCACGCCCGGTTTCTCGAATCCGTTTCTGCCGTAACGACAAAGCTTCATTTTTCTTGCTTCCTTTCCAGATCATCATGCAACCGCCCGAGCCGGGAGCGAGACTCGGATCGATCGCAAGCTGAGCGCGAGTGAGGTAGCTCGATTTCGTCGACGTCCCGTATCACGCGTTCCCGCGTGGGCCAAGCGACGAGAGCATTTTGGTGCGACGGTCTCCGCGCGTGAGCCGTTCTCCCCTGGGTCTTTTTATGCCAAAGGATTATAGCAGCGGGGGCTCGAAAAGCGCCATAGTTTGCACAGAATCATAAGGTTATGGGAAGGAGCGCAAAAGGGTGCGGAGGCTTTGGACTCCCTAGCCCTCTTTCCATTTGATCGAGCATCCGATCGAGGCGGATTGCTCGGCCGGGCCCCGACCCGTCCGAGCGACCTGCATCATTGCGTCGAACAGCTCGCGTCGGGCGTGCGCTGCGGCCCCGCGCCCCGAGGCATCCAGGCGTCCTCGGTACTGAAGGTGAAGCGAGGCGTTGTACCCGAAAAAATCGGGCGTACATTGGGCTCCGTATGCCCGCGCGACATCTTGTGTTTCGTCCAGCACGTACGGAAACGGGTATCGGAATTGTTCCGCTGCCCTCTTCATGTTTTCAAAGGAGTCTTCCGGGTAGTCGTTGGGGTCGTTCGACATGATCGCTATGGATCCGATTCCGTGACTCGCCAATTCGCTGCAGTCGCGCACGATGCGCTCGCGCACCGCCTTGACGTAGGGGCAGTGGTTGCAGATGAACATCACGACCAACCCGTTAGGACCGCGACACGAGGCAAGGCTGTGGCGCTTGCCGTCGGTGCCGAGAAGATCGAAGTCGGGGGCGGGCGAATTGAAACCCGATGCGGCTGATTGCACGCTCACTAGGCGAACGGGGAAGCCTCGGATATGCTTGAAATCGTAGCATGAAAACCTCTGAGTCTCTCGCCGCACCGCGGTTCTTTGCCCCAGTTGAGCTTCTTCTCGGCTCTGAGATACGGTTGCCGGAGCGCGCGGCACGTCACTGCACGGTCCTGCGTCTGCGCCGGGGCGACGCAATCGTTCTGTTCAACGGCCAGGGCGGAGAATTCTCCGCCGAGCTGACGCGAATTTCCTCGGCGGACGCACGCGCCCGCGTGCTGTCGAAGCGGGCCCTCGAGCGCGAGTCACCGCTCTCCATCACGCTCGCCCAGTGCGTATCGAGCGGCGACCGGATGGATGTCACCTTGCAAAAGTCCACCGAGCTCGGAGTCTCGAGAATCTTGCCGCTCGCGAGCGAGCGCTCCGTGGTCAAGCTCTCTGGTGACCGGGCCGAAAAGCGGGTAAGCCACTGGCGCAATGTGGTCGTCGCCGCCTGCGAGCAATGCGGACGCAACCGCATTCCCGAAGTCGCCGCAATCGTCGACGTCTCCGCATTTCTCGAGCAGCCAGGCGGCGGACGAAGGCTGCTCCTGGCACCCGATGCGGGGCAAGACCTGAAGACGCTGGTCCCCTCCGACGGGGTGACCCTGCTCGTCGGACCCGAGGGGGGGCTCGCCGCCCACGAGGAACGGCGGGCGAAAGGAGCCGGCTTCATCCCGGTCCGGTTCGGACCCCGTGTGCTGCGCACGGAGACCGCTCCGCTTGCCGCGATCGCGGCTATGCAAGCCCTGTGGGGCGATTGCTAGAATCGGCTTCCCCGAGAAAACAACGGCCATGCCGACCCGTCTCGATCCCCAGTTTGTGGGCTGGTTTCGCTCCGTAGCGCCCTATTTCCATGCGTTCCGCGGCAAGACCTTCGTGCTCGCATTCGGCGGGGAAATGTTCGAAGAGCGCAGGTTCGTCGAGCTCGCGCACGATATCAACCTGCTGCACAGCGCCGGGATCCGCGTCGTATTGGTGCACGGCTCCCGTCCCCAGATCGAGGCGCAGCTCAAGCGCCGCAATGTTCAGTCGAGCTACGCGAAGGGACTCCGGATCACCGACCCGGTTGCGCTCGAGTGCGTGAAGGAAGCGGTCGGCTTGTTGCGGGTGGAGATCGATGCGCTGCTATCGCTGGGTCTGCCGAATTCGCCGATGGCGGGCGCGGCAATCAACACGGTCTCAGGCAATTTCATCACCGCGCAGCCTATGGGCGTTCACGACGGGATCGACTTCCAGTACACGGGTTCGGTGCGCAAGGTCGACTCGCAGGCGATCTCCGGCTGCCTCGACGCGGGAAACATCGCGATCGTGTCTCCTGTGGGGTACTCGCCCACCGGAGAAGTCTTCAATCTCGCGATGGAGGACGTCGCGGTCGCCACAGCCTCGGCGCTGCGCGCCGAGAAGCTCATCTTCCTCTCCGACATGCCGGTAGAAGACAAGGAAGGCGAACTGCTCCCTGAGCTGACCGCCAATGAGGCCGCCGACCTGCTCGCCCGCGCCAATCGGCTCACCGACGACACGCGGCTCTACCTTGCCCATGCTGTCGAGGCCGTGCGGGGCGGTGTCCAGCGTGCCCACGTCATCAGCCGGAAGGTCCCGGGCGCTCTGCTGGTCGAGCTGTTCACGCACGAAGGATCGGGCACGATGATCACCGCCGACAAGGTCGTGAAGTTGCGCGCCGCGGCGATCGACGACGCGGGCGGCATACTCAAGCTGATCGAGCCGCTCGAGGAGGACGGAACGCTGGTCCGCCGCGGGCGCGAGCTGCTCGAGCGCGAGATCAACAGGTTCTCGGTAATCGAGCACGACGGCGTCATCGTCGGCTGCGGCGCGCTTTATCCCTTCGCGAGTGACGGTGCCGGCGAGCTTGCGTGCCTGGCGGTGCGGCCCGACTACCGCGACGCCGGCTACGGGGAGCGTCTAATGCAGCACATCGAGACCCAGGCGCGTGCTCACAAGATCAAGAGGCTCTTCGTGCTGACGACGCGAGCTACGCACTGGTTCATCGAGCGTGGGTTCGCCGAGTCCACCGTCGATGCGCTGCCCGGGGAAAAGAAGGAGCTGTACAACTACCAGCGGAGCTCGAAGGTCCTGGTCAAGCCGCTCTAGCCTGAGCGCAGACGCGCTAGAATCGACACCGAGTTCCAAAGGAGCAGATGATGGCGCGAATGGTGAAATGCGTGAAGCTCGGGCGCGAGGCCGAGGGGCTCGATCTTCCGCCCTATCCCGGCGAGCTCGGCAAGCGCATCTACGAGAACGTTTCCAAGGAGGCCTGGCAGGGCTGGATCAAGCACCAGACGATGCTGATCAACGAGAACCGACTGAATCTCGCCGACTCGCGCGCCCGGAAATATCTCGCCGAGCAGATGGAAAAGCACTTCTTCGGCTCCGGAGCCGACGTCGCCTCGGGGTACGTGCCGCCCAAGGCGTAGAGCGCTACTTGCGGGTCTTCGTCACCACACCCGTCTTCGTTCCGAGCAGCAGCACGTCCGCCCCGCGCCGGGCGAACAGTCCGTTGGTGACGACGCCGGCTATGTTGTTGATTGTCCCTTCCAGCTCGACCGGATTGAGGATGGACAGGCCCCGGACGTCCAGAACCACGTTCCCGTTGTCCGTGGTGAACCCCTCCCGCAGCTGAGGCTGGCCGCCGAGCCTCACCATCTGTCGCGCGACGTAGGCCCGCGCCATGGGAATCACCTCCACCGGCAGGGGAAACTTCCCGAGCACCGGAACCAGCTTCGACTCGTCGGCGATGCAGACGAATTTCCTCGCCGCCGCCGCGACGATCTTCTCGCGGGTGAGCGCGCCGCCTCCGCCCTTGATCATGGCGAGGTGCTCGGTGATCTCGTCGGCGCCGTCGATGTAGACGGGGAGCTCGTTCACGCTGTTGAGATCGAAGATGCGGATGCCGTGGCCCTTCAACCGTTCGGCCGACCGGTCCGAGCTCGCCACAGCACCCGGGATGCGGTTCTTGATCTTCGCGAGCTCGTCGATGAAGAAATTGGCGGTCGATCCGGTGCCGACGCCGACCACCGCGTCCTCGAGCACGTGCTTGACAGCCTCGCGCGCGACGGCCCGCTTGAGCTCGTCCTGGGTCATCGGCGCTTGGCCGGGGGGAGGTCGGTGCACACGCCTTCGTAGAGCTCCGCCGCCATGCCGACCGATTCGCTCGTCGTCGGGTGCGGATGGATGGTCTTGCCGACATCCACCGCGTCCGCGCCCATCTCGATCGCAAGCGCGATCTCGCTGATCAAGTCGCCCGCCCCCGCGCCGACGATGGCGCCGCCGATCAAGCGGTGCGTGTCCTCGGAGAAGATGAGCTTGGTGAAGCCCTCGTCCCGGCCGTTGGCGATGGCGCGCCCCGACGCCGCCCAAGGGAATTTGGCGACGCCGTGCTTGACACCCTGCTTCTTCGCCTCTTCCTCGGTGAGCCCCGCCCAGGCGATCTCGGGATCGGTGTAGGCGACCGAGGGAATCACGCGCGCATCGAAGTAGGATTTCTGCCCGGCCGCGGCCTCGGCTGCGACGTGCCCTTCGTGCACCGCCTTGTGCGCAAGCATGGGCTGCCGCGCGATGTCGCCGATCGCATAGATGTGCGGAACGTTGGTTCGCATCTGGTCGTCGACGGGAATAAAGCCGCGGGCATCGACGGCGACTCCCGCCGCGTCGGCGCCTATCCTCTTGCCGTTCGGCGTGCGTCCGACCGACAGCAAGATCATGTCGTAGAGCTGAGGCGCTTTCGGCGCAGCCTCGCCTTCGAAGCTCACCTTCAACCCTCCTTTCGCGGCCTCGACTTTGGTGGTCTTGGTCTTCAGCATGATGTTGTCGAAGCGGCTCGCGTTGAACGTCTGCCACACCTTGACGAGGTCGCGGTCCGCTCCGGTCATCAGGCCGTCCAGCATCTCGACAACGTCGAGCCGCGCGCCGAGGGTCGAATACACCGTGCCCATTTCCAGACCGATGATGCCGCCGCCGATGACGAGCATGCGCTTCGGACGCTGGCGCAGCTCGAGGGCCGCAGTCGAGTCGACGATGCGCGGGTCATCGGGGACGGAAGGAAGCTTCGCCGACTGCGACCCGGCAGCGATGATCGCGTTCTTGAAGGCCACGACCTTGCGGCCGTCCTTGGTTTCCACGGCTAGGTGATTGGGCCCGGCGAAGCCCCCCGTGCCCTGCAGCACGGTCACCTTGCGCGCGCGCGCCATGCCGGTCAGCCCCCCCGTCAGCTTGCCGACGACCTTGCCCTTCCAAGCGCGCAGGGCTTCCAGGTCCACCTTGGGCTCGCCGAAGGCGATGCCGTGCTCGGAAAGATGCTTCGCCTCGTCCACAACGGCGGCGATATGCAAGAGCGCCTTCGAGGGAATGCAGCCGACGTTGAGACACACGCCGCCCAGCACCGGAAAGCGCTCGACCAGCACGGTGTTCATGCCGAGGTCGGCGGCGCGAAACGCCGCCGAGTATCCACCCGGCCCCGATCCGAGGACGAGCACGTCGCAGCTCAGATCGCTGGCGCCCGCGTACGCCCCTTTCGGGGCACCCGCGGAAACCGCAGGCGCAACGGGCGGAGCGGGAGCCGCCGGCACCGGCGCGGCGGCGGCGCCTTCGGCTTCGACGAGAGCGATGACCGAACCTTGAGAGACCTTGTCCCCGACCTTGACCCGCAGTTCCTTCACGACGCCCGCATCCGATGACGGAATCTCCATCGTCGCCTTGTCCGACTCGAGCGTGACGAGAGAAGCTTCCTTCGCCACCCGGTCGCCCGGCTTGACCAGGACTTCTATTACATCGACGTTCTTGAAATCGCCGATGTCCGGCACCTTCACTTCGATCATCCGCGCCACGCCGGCCTCACAGTAGGGTGCGGCGGATGTCGGAGAGGACCGACGCGAGATAGGTCGTGAAGCGCGCCCCGGCTGCGCCGTCGATGACGCGGTGGTCGTACGCGAGCGACAGCGGAAGCATCAGGCGCGGAACGAACGCGCCGTCCTTGTAGACCGGCCGCATCTGCGACCTCGCCACGCCCAGGATCGCCACTTCGGGCGCGTTGATGATGGGCGTGAACGATGTGCCTCCGATCCCACCGAGGCTGGAGATGCTGAACGTGCCGCCGCGCATCGCATCGGGCTTGAGCTTTTTCTCGCGCGCCGCCTTGGAAACCTCGGCGAGCTCCTTGGCAAGGTCGAAGACTCCCTTGCGGTCGGCGTCCTTGATCACCGGCACCAGGAGTCCGTCGGGCGTGTCGACGGCGACCCCGATGTGATAGTACTTCTTGACGATCAGGTTATCGCCGGTCTTGTCGAGCGAGGCGTTGAAATCCGGAAACTCCTTCAGCGCGTTCACCGAGGCTTTTACGAGGAACGCGAGCATGGTGAGCTTGAAGCCGCCCTTTTCCGCGACCAGGGCGTTCTCCTTGCGGAAGGCCTCGAGCTCGGTGATGTCCGCTTCGTCGTGCTGCGTGACATGCGGGATGGATACCCAGTTGCGGTGCAGGAACCCGCCCGAGAGCTTCCTGATGCGCGAAAGCGGCTTCGTCTCGACCGGGCCGAACTTCGCAAAATCGACCTGCGGCCATTCGGGCAGGTCGAAGGCAAGCCCACCGCGTGCTGCCGGAGCGGCAGCTGCCGCGGGCGCGCCGCGCATCACGCCTTTCACGAATTCCTGGACGTCGGCCTGGGTGATTCGGCCCTTTGGACCCGAGCCTCTGACGCGCGGCAGATCGACGCCCAGATCACGGGCGAACTTGCGCACCGAGGGGCTCGCGTGTGGCACGGAGTCGGGTGCGCGCGAAAGTTCGACGGGCGGGGGCGCCGGCCTGCCGATCGGAACGACCGGCGCCGCAGGAGCCGCCCGCGCAGGCGCGGGGGCCGCCGCACCCGGCTCGGGGGATTTTTTCGGCGCGATCGTCGGCGCGCCCGCCGTCGCATCGAGCAGCAATATGAGGCTTCCCTTCGAGACTTTGTCGCCGGCCTTGATGCGCAACTCCTTCACCACACCCGCCGCAGGCGAAGGAATCTCCATGGTTGCCTTGTCGGATTCGACGGTGATGAGGGACTGCTCCGGCTGGACGACATCGCCCGCCTTCACCAGGACTTCGATCACATCGACATCCTTGAAGTCGCCGATATCGGGTACGGAGATCTCTCTTGTCGCCATGCTCTTGCGCTCAGGAATCGCAGCTGTGCCGGATCGAGCCCGTCGCCGGCCGGAGTCCGGTCAGACCGTGACCGGATTGGGTTTTTCCGGGTCCAGACCGTATTTGCCGATCGCCTCCGAGACGACCTTCGCCTTGATCTCACCGGCCTCGGCGAGCGCCGTGAGCGCCGCGATCGTCACGAAGTGGCGATCGACCTCGAAGAAGCTGCGCAACTTCCCGCGGGAATCCGAGCGGCCGTACCCGTCGGTGCCGAGCACCTTGTAGACGTGGTCCTTCGGCACGAAAGGCCGGATCTGATCGGCGAAGGTCTTGATATAGTCCGTCGCGGCGACGACGGGGCCCGCGCGTTTCGCTAGGGATTGGGTCACGTAGGGAATCCTGGGCTTCGCTTCGGGGTGCATCATGTTCCAGCGCTCGGTCGCCAGGCCGTCGCGACGCAGTTCCGTGAAGCTGGTCGCGCTCCAGATGTCTGCGGCGACACCCCAGTCGGCCTCGAGCAGCTCGCCGGCGGCGATGACCTCGCGCAGGATGGTCCCCGAGCCGAGCAGCTGGACGCGCAGCTTGCTCTTGGAGCCCTCGCGAAAGAGGTACAGGCCCTTCAGGATCGCTTGCTCGGCGCCCGCGGGCATCGCAGGGTGCTCGTAGTTCTCGTTCATCACCGTGATGTAGTAGAACACGTCCTCCTGCTCGGCGATCATGCGGCGCAGGCCGTCCTGGACGATCACCGCGAGCTCGTAGTTGAAAGTCGGATCGTACGAAATGCAGTTCGGAACGACCGATGAAAGCACGTGGCTGTGCCCATCCTCGTGCTGCAATCCCTCGCCGTTCAGGGTCGTGCGGCCGGCAGTCGCGCCGAGAAGAAAGCCCCGCGCGCGCTGGTCTCCCGCGGCCCACACCAGATCGCCGACGCGCTGCATGCCGAACATCGAGTAGAAAATGTAGAAAGGGACCATCGCCAGATCCGAGTGGCTGTACGAAGTCGCCGCCGCAATCCAGGACGAGCAGGCGCCCGCTTCGTTGATGCCTTCCTCCAGGATCTGCCCCGCCTTGTCTTCGCGGTAATACATCACCTGGTCGCGGTCGACCGGCTCGTACTTCTGTCCCACGGACGAGTAGATCGCCAGCTGCCGGAACATGCCTTCCATGCCGAAGGTGCGCGCCTCGTCCGGAATGATAGGCACGACGTGCTTGCCGAGGTTCTTGTCGCGGATGAGCAGCGTGAGCAGGCGCACGAACGCCATCGTCGTGGAAATCTCGCGCCCCTCCGAGCCCTTAAGCAGGGGCTCGAACGCCTCGAGGGACGGCACCGCCGGAGGGTTGCCGGCCTTGCGGCGGCGCTGAGGCAGGTAACCGCCCAGCGCCTTTCTGCGCTCGTGCAGGTAAACCATCACCGGATCGTCATCCTTGGGCTTGTAGAGCGGCAAGTCCTCGAGCTTGTCGTCGGGAATCGGCACGTTGAAACGATCGCGCATCTCGCGAATCGTCGCGATGTCGACCTTTTTGAGCTGGTGGGTGGGATTCTTCGCCTGCCCCTGCTTGCCCAGGCCGTAGCCCTTGATGGTCTTCGCGAGGATCACCGTGGGCTGGTCCTTGTGCTTGACCGCTGCCGCGTACGCCGCGTAGATCTTGTGGGGATCGTGCCCGCCCCGGTTCAGGCGCCAGATGTCCTCGTCGGTCATGCGCGAGACCATCTCGAGCAGCTTCGGATCCTTGCCGAAAAAATACTTGCGCACGAAGGCGCCGTCGTTCGCCTTGTAGTTCTGATACTCGCCGTCGACCGTGTCCTCCATGACTCGCAGCAGCCGCCCCTCGAGATCGCGGGCGAACAGCGGATCCCAGTACGATCCCCAGATCAGCTTGATGACGTTCCACCCGGCGCCGCGGAAGTCGGCCTCCAGCTCCTGGATGATCTTGCCGTTGCCGCGAACCGGGCCGTCCAGGCGCTGCAGGTTGCAGTTGACGATGAAAACGAGGTTGTCGAGCTTCTCGCGCGCGGCGAGGCCGATCGCGCCCAGCGACTCAGGCTCGTCCATCTCCCCGTCGCCGCAGAAAACCCACACCTTGCGGTTCGCCGTATCGGCCAATTCCCGTGCGTGCAGATACTTCAGAAACCTCGCCATGTAGATTCCCTGTATCGGCCCGAGCCCCATGGAAACCGTGGGAAACTGCCAGAAATCGGGCATCAGCCAGGGATGCGGATAGGAAGAGATGCCGCCGCCGTCGACCTCCCTGCGGAACTTCAGGATCTGGGCTTCGGTGAGCCGGCCCTCGAGAAAAGCGCGGGCGTAGATTCCCGGGGACGAATGCCCCTGAAAGTAGATTAGGTCTCCGCCATGGCCTTCGTGCGGCGCGTGCCAGAAGTGATTGAAGCCGATGCCGAACAGCGTTCCGACCGATGCGAAGCTCGCGATGTGACCGCCCAACTCGTCGTCCGATTTGTTCGCCTTCGCCACCATGACCATCGCATTCCAGCGGCAGAACGAGCGGATGCGCTCCTCGAGCGCATGGTCTCCCGGCGAGCGCTCCTCCATGTGCACCGGAATCGTGTTGAGATAGGCGGTGTTGAGAGAGAAGGGGATATAGGCGCCGGATCGGCGGGCCTTGTCGACGAGTTTCTCCAGGAGAAAATGGGCGCGCTCCGGGCCCTCGCGCTGAAGAACCGCTTCGAGCGCGTCGAGCCATTCCTGGGTCTCCAGGGCGTCAGGATCGTTTGCGGCGGTGAATTCTGGCAGCGCAGACATGACGTTTCCTCTCGATGCAGCTTCGCGGGCGAGGCTCGGAGACCTGCGCGGAATGGCTAGCAGCTTACCCCGCCGGCCCCGCAGGATCAATCAGCAACCACCCATTATAATTGCTGAGGTCTTGGCGCACTGACTTCCCCATGCAGACTCGCATCATCGACGGCAACGCTATCGCGCGCGAGCTTCGCGTGGGGCTCCTCAAGCGCGCAGCGACGCTCGCCGCAAGAGGGGTGCGCCCGGGACTCGCGGTGATTCGGGTGGGCGAGCACCCGGCCTCGAGCGTCTATGTGCGAAACAAGATCACAGCCTGCGGCGAGGCCGGCATATATTCGCAAGACATCCAGCTGCCGGACACCGCCGATGAAGCGAGCCTTCTGGGGCAGATCAGGACGCTCAACAACGAGCCCCGAATCCACGGCATCCTGGTGCAGCTGCCTTTGCCGGCGCGCTATTCGGCCCCGCGAGTGTTCGAGGCGATCAGTCCCTTGAAAGACGTGGACGGCTTCCATCCGACGAACATGGGCCTGCTCGTCAGCGGTCATCCGCGCTTTGTGCCTTGCACACCTCTCGGGGTGATGAAAATTCTCGACCACGAAGGCATCCACCCCGAAGGCAGGCACGCCGTCGTCGTCGGCCGCAGCAACATAGTCGGCAAGCCGATAGCGCTGCTGCTCTTGCAAGGGGGAGCCACGGTCACCATCTGCAACTCCAAGACGCCCGATCTGGGGTCGAAGACGCGCGAGGGCGAAATCCTCGTCGTGGCTGCCGGGAAACCCGGGCTCATTACGGCAGGCATGCTGAAGCCCGGCGCGGTCGTCGTCGATGTCGGCATCAACCGGATGCCCGATGGACGGCTCGCCGGTGACGTGGATTTCCAGGACGTTCTCGGGACCGCGTCGCGCGTGACGCCCGTGCCCGGCGGAGTCGGGCCGATGACGATCACGATGCTGCTCGAAAACACGATTGCGTCCGCCGAGCGAGCGCTCGCCGCCAGACAGAGCACTTGAAGAGATGGAGAAGAAGACGATCATCAACCCACTGCTCGATTTTTCGGGCTTGCCGCGCTACGCCTCGATCAGGCCGGAGCACGTCGCCCCCGCGACCGAGGAGCTTCTCGCGCAGAACCGCGCGCTGATCGCCGGGCTGACCGCAGCGGGTTCGCCCGCGTCCTGGGAGGATTTCGCCGAGCCTCTGGAGAGCGCCAACGAGCGGCTCGGGCGAGCCTGGGGTGCGGTCGCTCACCTGCACGCGGTAGACGACAACCCGGCAATCCGCGACGCCTACAAGGCCAATCTGCCTAAAGTCACGCGCTACTACACGGAGCTCGCCCAGAACCTCGACCTGTACGGAAAATTCGAGGCGCTGCGTGCATCGCGGGATTTCGGGAGCCTGTCTGGACCACGGCGCAGGATCGTCGAGAACAATTTGCGCGACTACCGTCTTGGCGGAGCCGAGCTGCCGCCGGAAAAGAAGCGGCGCTTCGCCGAAATCCAGGAGGAGCTCGCGGCCCTCGAGGCGAGATTTTCCGAGAATCTGCTCGACGCGACCAATGCTTTTTCGGTGCTGATCAGGGACCGAGCAGAGCTGCTCGGAATCCCCGACGATGTGCTCCAGGCGGCCGAAGAAGCCGCTCGCAAGAGCGGCGAAACGGGATGGAAGCTCACCCTCCACGCGCCCTCGTACGGCCCGGCGATGCAGTACGCCCAAAACCGCAGCCTGCGGGAGAGGCTGTATCGAGCGCACGTTACTCGGGCGAGCGAGTTTGGAAAGCCGGAGCTCGACAATACCTCCCTCATCGCCCGCGAGCTTCGCCTCCGGAAAGAAAAGGCTGGCCTCCTCGGCTACAAGAGCTTCGCGCAGGTTTCGCTGGTTCCGAAAATGGCCGAATCTCCCGAAGCGGTGCTCGCCTTTCTCGAGGACCTTGCCGTCCGCGCGTTGCCCTACGCGCGCAGGGACTACGCGGAGCTCGAGCAGTTCGCCCACGCCGAGCTCGGCCTGAAGGACCTTCGGGCCTGGGATATTCCTTTTGCATCGGAAAAACTGCGCGCGAAGCTCTACGCGTTTTCCGATCAAGAGGTGAAGCAGTATTTCCCCGAATCGAAGGTCCTGGAGGGCATGTTTCGGCTGGTCGAGGCGCTCTATGGAATTCGGATCGTCCCGGACGCGGCCGAAACCTGGCATCCGCAGGTGCGGTTCTTCCGGATTGCCGATTCTCACGGCGGCCCGATCGGGCAATTCTTTCTCGATCCGTATTCCCGCGAAACCAAGCGCGGCGGCGCCTGGATGGACGAGGCGATTGCGCGGCAGCGAATCTCCGGCGGGCTGCAGGTCCCCGTCGCCCACCTCGTCTGCAACTTTCCCGCGCCGGTCGGCGACAAGCCCTCTCTGTTGACCCACGACGAGGTGGCGACGCTGTTTCACGAATTCGGCCACGGGTTGCATCATCTGCTTTCGCGCATCGATGATCCGGGCGTCTCCGGCATACGCGGAGTCGAATGGGACGCGGTCGAGCTCCCTTCCCAGTTCATGGAGAATTTCTGCTGGGAGTGGGGCGTGCTGTCGCGCCTGACCGCGCACGTGGAAAGCGGCGCCGCGCTTCCGCGCGCCTTGTTCGACAAGATGCTCGCCGCCAAGAATTTTCAGAGCGGGATGCAGACGGTGCGGCAGATCGAGTTCGCGCTGGCCGACATGCACTTGCATCACGATTACGACCCGGATGGCGAAAAAACGCCGCAGCAGGTGCTCGATGCGATCCGGGCGAGAGTCGCCGTGGTGACTTCGCCGGAGTACAACCGTTTCCTGAACAACTTCGCGCACGTTTTTGCGGGGTCGTACGCGGCCGGCTACTACAGCTACAAATGGGCGGAAGTGCTCTCGGCCGACGCTTACAGCCTGTTCGAGGAAAACGGCGTTCTCGATGCGCGGACCGGCGCGCGATTCCGCGACGAGATTCTCGCCGTAGGCGGCAGTCGACCCGCGCTCGAGTCCTTCAAGGCGTTCCGTGGGCGAGAGCCCAGGATCGATGCGCTACTGCGTCACAATGGTATGATCGCCTGAGGAATCGGTATGCGCGCGTATATCATCGTCGCCGCGACTCTCTGGATTGCGTGCACTGACGCCGCCGGCCAAGCCTATCGCTGGGTGGACAACCAGGGCAGAGTCCACTATACGCAGACGCCACCGCCCCCCGGGGCGAAAAGCATCGAGAAGAAGAATTTCCGGCAGGGTGGCGTAGCCTTATCTCCCGACATGCCCTACGCCACGCAGGTGGCCGCGAAGAATTACCCCGTGACGCTGTACACGATCTCGGACTGCGGCCCGCCTTGCGAGCAGGCGCGCGCGGCGCTCGTCAAGCGTGCGGTGCCTTTCAGGGAAGTGAGCGTCTCCACTCAGGAGGAGGCAGACCAAGTCAAGAAGCTGTCGGGCAAGAGCGAATATCCGTTGCTGGTCGTGGGCTCTCTACTGCAATCCGGTTTTCTGGAAAGCCTCTACAACAACCTTCTCGACACCGCGGGCTACCCGCCTTCGGGCCCGCGCGTACCGATCGAAACGCTGCGCAAGGTGGATCCACCAACCGCCAAGGCGCAATCAAAACAGGGTGGAGGCGCTCAGCCAGACGCTGGCGCCAAATAATCTCTATTAGGAGGAAGGAATCATGGTCTTTCTCAGGTTTCCGCTGCGCGCTGTCGGATTCGCGTTCGTCGCGTGCGCCGCGGGCGCGGCACTCGCACAGGGCGCGTACCCGACGAAGCCGGTCAGGATAATCGTGCCTTATTCGGCGGGCGGACCGGCGGACATCTACGCGCGCTTCATCGGCGACCGTCTGCAGAAATCCCTCGGGCAGCCTTTCGTCGTCGAGAATCGTCCCGGCGCTGGCGCGATCATCGGCACAGAGGCGGTCGCGAAATCGTCCCCGGACGGATACACGCTTCTCATGATGTCGAACACGCACACCGTGAACGAGTCCCTGTTTACGAAAAAACCCTATACCCTGATGCGTGATTTCGCCCCGATCGCGCCCGTCAACTATTCCGATCTGATTCTGGTGGTGCATCCGTCGGTCCCTGTGAAGAACCTGAAGGAGCTCATCGCGCTCGCCAAGGCGAAGCCCGGCGCCCTCAACTACGCCTCCTCGGGCCCGGGAACGCCTTATCACATGGCGGGCGAGCTCTTCAAGGCGATGGCCGGAATCGATGTCGTACACATTCCGCACAAGGGAAGCGCGGAGGCGCGCACCAGCGTGCTGTCTGGGGACGTGCAGATGATGTTCGACGCCATCACCACGATGGCGCCACTTGCGCAGGCGGGCAAGGTCCGCGCCATTGCCACGTCGGGCAGGACACGCTCCTCGATCACCCCGGATGTGCCGACGCTGAGCGAGGCCGGGCTTCCCGGCTACGACGCGGTCATCTGGCTCGGACTGATGGCTCCGCAGGGGACTCCGAAACCGATCATCGACACGCTGAACTCGGACATCGAGAAAATCGCCAACTCGCCCGACGTGAAGGCCGCCTGGACGAAGCAAGGGGCCGTTCCGATGCGAATGTCCGCGGACGAGTTCGGAAAATTTCTGGAGCAGGACATCCAAAAGTGGGCAAAGGTCGTGAAGCTCTCCGGAGCGAAGATCGACTAGGACGAACGAATCCCGCGAGAAGGAACCGCCGTGGCCGAGCGCTTCCGCCTCATCGTCAATGGCGCCGAATCCGCATTCGAAGCGGATCCGGACACGCCGCTTCTCTACGCGCTGCGAAACGATCTCGAGCTGAAAGGCACCCGCTTCGGCTGCGGCAACGGCCAGTGCGGCGCCTGTTTCGTCCTGATCGATGGCCACGCTGCGCCGGCCTGCGACACGCCGCTCTGGTCGGCCGTGGGCAAGAGCATCACTACCGTGGAAGGCCTGGGGAAGTCCGGCGGCCTGCATCCTCTTCAGGAAGCGTTTCTCGCCGAGCAGGCGGCCCAATGCGGCTACTGCACCAGCGGAATTCTCATCAGCGCCGCCGCGCTCCTCGCCAGAAACCCCAAGCCTAGCGAGAGCGAAGTGCGCGCCGCGCTCGATCGCAATCTGTGTCGCTGCGGCTCGCACAACAGGATGGTACGGGCGGTGTTGCGCGCAGCCGAAGGCGTGCGTCCGTGAACACGGTCGCCGAAAGCCGCCTCAGGCGCGCTGGAAGCCTGGAGAAGAATCCGCTGCTGTCGCAGTGGCTGCGGCTCGAGCGCGACGGAACGGTCGCGATCTTCAGCGGGAAGGTCGAGATCGGACAAGGCATCCTCACCGCGCTCGCCCAGATCGCGGCCGAAGAGCTGGGGGTCGCGCCCGAGCGCATTCGTATGGTCGCCGCGGATACTTCGCTCAGCCCGAACGAGGGAGTCACCTCGGGCAGCCTGTCGATCCAGGACTCCGGGGCGGCGCTGCGCCACGCTTGCGCACATGCGCGGGCCTTGCTGCTCGAGCGCGCGGCCGAGCGTCTCGGCGTATCCCCAGGCGATCTGCAAGTCGAGGACGGCATGGTGCGCGCCGCCGGCCGGAGCACGAGCTTTTGGGAGTGCGCGGACAGCACCCTGTTCGATCGCGAGGTGGACGAAGCCCCGTCGAGGTCGCCGCGGGAATACCGTGTGGTAGGAAGACCTGTCCTCCGGCGCGATCTGCCGGACAAGATCGCGGGCCGTCCTCGCTTCATCCAGGACCTGACCCTGCCGCTGATGCTCCACGGCCGCGTGGTCCGTCCGCCGCACGCCTCCAAGCGTCTCGTTTCGCTCGACGACGTCAAAGCGAGATCGATTCCCGGAATCGTCGCGATCGTGCGCGACGGCGCCTTTGTCGGAGTGCTCGCCGAGCGTGAGGAAGCCGCGATTTCGGCGCAACGCGTCCTTCGAGGCGGAGCGTCGTGGGAAAACGCCGAGCCCTGGCCCGAGGACATTCACGCATGGCTCAAGGAACACGCGGTGGAGCATCGCGTCATCAGCGAAAAGGCGAACCCCGAGGCGAAATCAAGGGAGGCGAGGACGCTGGCGGCGTCCTACTCCAAACCTTTCATATCGCATGCCCCGATCGGCCCGTCGTGCGCCATCGCCCAGTTCGAAGGCGATCGACTCACCGTATGGAGCCACAGCCAGGGGATCTTCAACCTGCGCCACGACCTGGCGGGGGCGCTCGACATGCCCGAAGAGGCCATCGTCGTGCGCCACGCCGAAGGAGCGGGCTGCTACGGTCACAATGGAGCCGACGATGTCGCGCTCGATGCGGCCTTGCTCGCCCGCGCGTCCGGATCGCGCCCGGTGCGCGTGCAATGGATGCGCGACGACGAGTTCTGCTGGGCTCCGTGCGGCCCCGCGATGGCCCTGGACCTGCGCGCTTCGCTCGATGCGGAGGGGAACGTCGTCGCCTGGCAGCACGATCTGTGGAGCAACGGCCACAGCAGCCGACCCGGGCGCTCGGAGCAGCCCGCGCTCCTCGCGGCATGGCATCTGGCGAGACCTCACAAGCGCCCCTCGGCGATCAACATGCCGCTTCCGGCCGGCGCGGCGGACCGCAATGCGATCCCGCTTTACGATTTCCCCAACCAGCGCGTCGTGAACCACTACGTACGCGAGATGCCCGTGCGCACTTCGGCGCTGCGTTCGCTCGGCGCCTACGCCAACGTGTTCGCGATCGAGTCGTTCATGAACGAGCTCGCCCATGCCGCGGGCGCCGATCCTGTCGCCTTTCGCTTGCGCCATCTCGGCGATCCGCGCGCCCGAGCCGTGATCGACGCGGCCGCCGGACGGGCGAACTGGAGCGGCTGGACGCCGCGCGAAGGACATGGACACGGAATCGGATTTGCCAAATACAAGAATCTCGGCGCCTACTGCGCGGTCGTCGCCGAAGTGGAGGTCGGCCGCGAAGTGCGCGTGAGTCGCCTGACCCTGGCGGTCGACGTCGGGCTGGTGATCAACCCCGACGGCGTCAGGAACCAGATCGAGGGCGGAGCGATCCAGTCGACCAGTTGGACGCTGAAGGAACAGGTGAGGCTCGGCGAGCGCGGAATCGCGAACCCCGGATGGGAGGACTACCCGATCCTGAGGTTCAGCGAGGTGCCCGCGGTCGAGATCGAGCTGATCGACCGCCCGGATCTTCCCGCCGTCGGCGCGGGAGAAGCCGCCCAGGGCCCGACCGCCGCTGCGATCGCAAACGCCGTGGAGAACGCCTTGGGGGTCCGTGTGCGTGAACTGCCGCTTGCGCCCGAGCGGATCATCGCCGCCATCGAGCGCCAGTAGCCTTCAGTCGACGAAGTCGTACGCAGGCAGCGTGAGAAACTCGACGTAACGGTCGTCGGTCGTGATTTTCTCGAAGAGCCTCGCCCCGTCTTCGTACTTTCCGGCCTTCCAAGCGGCGTCGCCCAGATGGGTCCTCACCTTGGGGAGTTCCTCGGCGAGCAGGGTTTTGAACAATTCCTTGGTCACCTTGCGGCCGTCGTCGAGCTTCCCCTTGGGAGAGCGCATCCACTGCCAGATCTGGGATCGCGAAATCTCCGCGGTCGCAGCGTCTTCCATCAAATTGAACACGGGCACGCAGCCGTTGCCGGCGAGCCAGGCGCCGAGGTACTGGATTCCGACCGAGATGTTGTTGCGCAGACCCGCTTCGGTGATCGGTCCTTCGGGGAGAAACGAGAGCAGGTCCTTCGCGCTCACGGCCACGTCCGGACGCTGCCTGTCGTACTGATTAGCCCGCGGCATGTGCTCGTCGAAGACCGCCTTCGCGACCGCAACGAGGCCCGGATGCGCGACCCAGGTGCCGTCGCATCCGTCGGTGACTTCGCGCAGCTTGTCTTCGCGGACCTTCGCGAGCGCAGCCTCGTTGGCGACCGGGTCGTTCTTGATCGGAATCTGCGCCGCCATGCCTCCCATGGCCGGCGCGCCGCGGCGATGACACGTTTTCACGAGAAGGAGCGCGTACGCGCGCATGAAGGGCGCAGTCATCGTCACCAGGGCGCGGTCGGCAAGGCAGAAGTCCCGTTTCGCGCGGAACTTCTTGATGCAGGAAAATATGTAATCCCATCGGCCGATGTTCAGACCGGCCGAGTGCTCGCGCAACTCCCACAGGATCTCGTCCATCTCGAACGCGGCCAGCACAGTCTCGATCAGCGCGGTGGCCCTGATCGAGCCGCGCGGCACGCCCTGCTCCTTCTGGGCGAGGACGAAGATATCGTTCCAGAGACGCGCCTCCAGGTGCGACTCCATCTTCGGCAGGTAGAAGTACGGCCCGGTGCCGCGCGCGAGCAGCTCTTTTGCGTTGTGGAAAAAAAAGAGCGCGAAGTCGAAGATCGCTCCCGAAACCGGTTTCCCGTCCACGAGCAGGTGCTTCTCGTCGAGATGCCAGCCGCGCGGGCGCGGGATCAGGACCGCGGTCTTGTCCTTGAGGCGGTACGTCTTTCCCTCCTGATCGAAGCTGATGCGCCGACGCACGGCGTCGTGCAGATTGACCTGGCCCTCGACCATGTTGGCCCAGGTCGGGCAGTTGGCGTCCTCGAAATCGGCCATGAAGGTGGACGCGCCCGAGTTGAGCGCGTTGATCACCATCTTGCGATCGGTCGGTCCCGTGATCTCGACGCGGCGATCGAGCATGTCGCCAGGCTGCGGCGCGATGGTCCAGTCTTCGGCGCGAGTCCGCGCGGTGTCGGGAAGGAAGTCGGGCAGCTTCCCGGCGTCGAACGCGCTCTGTCGCGCAGCGCGGCGCGCGAGCAGCTCCTGGCGGCGCGCCTCGAAGGCGCGATGCAGCTTGGCGACGAACCCCAGGGCGGCGGGCGTGAGGATCGAATCGCCTACGGGGAGCGTGGGCGCGCGAATTTCGACAGCGGAAGGAAAATCTCCCTTCATGGACACACTATACAACGACGTTATTCCGGCTCGGGCGGACCCGCGTCCGCGATGCCCAGCTCGCTTATCTTGCGCGTGATGGTGTTGCGGCCTATTCCGAGCAGACCCGCCGCCTCGATCCGCCGGCCTCCCGTGCGCGCGAGCGCCTTCGCGATCAAGGTTTTCTCGAAGCTCTTCGACAAATCCTCCATGATGTCCTTATCACCGTTTGCCAGCCTGCGATCGGCCTCGCGCGCGAGCGCGACCAGCCAATCGCCCGTGCTTACCTCGGTATCCTCGCGAAGCTCCGGCGGAAAGTCGCTGACTTCGATGAGCTGGGTGGGCGACATAACGGTCAGCCAATGGCAGATGTTCTCCAGTTGCCGAACGTTGCCCGCGAGGTCGCGGGCCGACAAGTACGCCATCGCCGAATCCGACAGGCGCTTGGCCTCTACGCCGAGCTCGCGCGCCGATTTCGAGAGGAAGTGCCGCGCGAGAAGCGGGATATCCTCGCGCCGCTCGCGCAGCGAAGGGAGCCGCAGCCGAATCACGTTCAGGCGGTGGTATAGATCCTCTCGGAAAAGACCTTCCCGGACCCGCGCCTCCAGGTCTTGGTTGGTTGCCGCGATGACGCGGACGTTGGCGCGAATCGACTGATGTCCGCCGACCCGATAGAAAGTCCCGTCCGATAGCACGCGAAGCAGGCGAGTCTGCAGCTCCGCGGGCATGTCGCCGATCTCATCCAGGAACAGGGTGCCGCCTTCGGCCTGCTCGAAGCGCCCCCGCCGCTGCGACTGCGCTCCGGTGAAGGCGCCGCGCTCGTGCCCGAAGAGCTCCGACTCGAGCAAATCTTTCGGCATCGCCGCGGTGTTTATCGCTACAAAAGGCTTGTTCGCCCTGGGGCTATGGCGGTGCAGCGCTCGCGCCACAAGCTCCTTGCCGGTCCCGGACTCGCCGGTAATGAGCACAGTGGCGCTCGATTGGGACAGCCTGCCGACCGCGCGGAAAACCTCTTGCATCGACTGCGCCTTGCCGAGTATGTCCGGCGTAGCTGCGGACAGCTCCTCGGCTTCGGCCCCGCGCGCGCTTTCGCTCAGCGCGCGGCGGATCAGCTCCACCGCCTGGTCGACGTCGAACGGTTTGGGCAGGTATTCGAACGCACCGCCCTGGAACGCGGCGACAGCGGACTCCAGATCCGAGTATGCGGTCATGATGATGACCGGGAGATCAGGGAAGCGCTGCTTCAGATTCTGCAGCAGCTCCAGCCCCGAAGTGCCGGGCATGCGGATGTCCGAGACGAGCACCTGGGGCGCGCCCGCGGCGTCGAGCGCGTCCATGGCCTCCGTCGCTTGCGCAAAGGTCTTGAAGGGAATGCCTTCGCGGGCAAGCGCCTTCTCGAAGACCCAGCGGATGGAGCGATCGTCATCGATGACCCAGACAGGTTTCATCATTGTCTCTCAGCGAAGCGGCAACACGATGCGGAAGCAAGTCCTTCCGGGTTGGCTGTCGCACTCCACGACTCCCTCGTGCTGTTGGACGAAAGTCTGCGCGAGCGTCAGGCCAAGCCCGGTTCCACCCTCTCGCCCCGAGACCAAGGGATAGAAGATCTGGTCGCGGATTTCCTCGGGTATGCCCGGTCCGTTGTCGATCACTTGCAATTCTAATGCCAGCTTGTGAAAGCGACGCGCGAGGGTGACTCTTCGCGCGACCCTGGTGCGCAACACGACCTCGCCGCGGTCCCGGTGCCCCGCCTCGGAGCCTGAGCGAGCGCCGAGTATGGCCTGCGCCGCGTTGCGGGCTATGTTGAGCACCGCCTGGATCAGCTGCTCCGGATCCCCGCGAAACTCTGGCAGGCCGACATCGTAGTCGCGCTCCACATGCACTCCTTCGGGGAACTCGGCGAGAATCAGGCTGCGCACCCGCTCACATACTTCGTGGATATTCATCGGCACGTGAATCGGCGGGCGATGCGGCGTCAGAAGCCGGTCCATCAGAGCCTGCAGGCGGTCGGCCTCCTTGATGATGACCCGGGTGTATTCCCTCAGGCTCGGCCGGTCCAGCTCGCGCTCGAGAAGCTGTGCCGAGCCCCGCAGGCCTCCCAGGGGATTCTTGATCTCGTGGGCGAGATTGCGGATGAGCTCCCGGTTTGCGCGATGCTGGGTCATGCGCTGCTCCTCGCGCTCGATTCGCAGCCTCTGGTCGATCGGGCGCAATTCGAGCAGCAGGGCGGCGTGCTGCAGATCGACCGGCGTGACGATGCAATCCAGGTGAAGAGGCTCCTGGCCCGCGGGCACGAGGATCAGATCCTGACCGGCGAAGCCGCGCTCGTCGCGGATCGCTTGATGCAACAGCCCCGCGAGAGTGCTTGAATCGGCGAAGAGCGCAGGAAAAGCTTGCTCGAGGATGCCCTTGCGGCCGGTCGCGAACAGGGCCTCGGCAGCCGGGTTGACGTATTTCACGCGCAGCGCCCGGTCCAAGAGCACCACGGCTGTTGCGAGCCACTCCAAGCCGGGGAGGGCTGCTGGATTCATTCCGGACGAGCCGACCCGCCGTTCGCGCCCAGCGGGACAGCGTGCGAGTATGTGCTTACCTGAGGCGGCCGAGCTCGCCGCGAAGCTGGTCGATGTTCTTGGTGTGCAGGTCGACCGCTTCCTGATAGGGCTTGAGGCGGTCCTGCACGCGGGCGTAGTTGCGCTCGTTGCCTTGGCGAACGCTCTCTTGCTCCGAGAGCTTCTGCCTGGCGTCGGTGAGCAGCTGCTGCTCGTTCTGGAGCTCCGACTCGAGAATCTTTCGGCGGTTCTCGTTGCGATCCACCGCGGCGGAAGATTGCCCGGCGCGCGCCGGGGCGACTTGGGAAGGAACAACCTGCACTTCCTTGCTCACCACAGTGCAGTTCTTGCCGACCGTGTCGCGCTTGACGTTGGTGTAGGTCGGGCGGCCGCTCGCGTCGGGGCATTTGTAGACCTCGCTTTGGGCCTGCCCGCAAGGTGCAGCCAGCGCGAGGAAAACCCAGCCTATCAAACGCTTGCTCGGTGCCATGACCTCCCCAAACCTGTACGCGAGCTTTGAGTGTAGGCCAAAACAACTCTGATTTCAAATGGAAAAAGGACGAAACACCCGGCTCGGGCGTTCCGTCCCTCCGTCCTGTGTCGAATCAAGTCACGCCCGCGGCAACCGGGCGCACCGCTTTACGAGCTGTAGTACATGTCGAACTCGACCGGGTGGGTCGTCATGCGGAAACGCGTGAGCTCCTCATGCTTCAGGCCGCAATAGGCGTCCAGCATATCATCGGAGAAGACTCCGCCTTTCGTCAGAAACTCCCGATCTTTGTTCAAATGCTCCAGCGCCATCTCCAGCGATGAACATACCTGCTGGATTTTCTTTGCCTGCGCCGGAGGCAGGTCGTACATGTTTTTATCGACGGGATCGCCTGGGTGGATTTTGTTCTGCACGCCGTCCAGGCCGGCCATCAGCATCGCTGCAAAAGCGAGATACGGGTTAGTTGTAGGATCGGGGAAGCGTACCTCGACGCGGCGCGCCTTGGGGCTGGTCACCAGCGGTATCCGGCAGGCCGCGGATCGATTGCGCGACGAATACGCCAGATTGATCGGCGCTTCGAATCCCGGCACCAAGCGCTTATACGAATTGGTCCCCGGGTTAGTGATGGCGTTCAGGGCTCTGGCGTGTTTGATGATGCCGCCGATGTAATAGAGCGCGAAATCCGAAAGGCCGGAGTAGCCGTTGCCGGTGAAGAGGTTCTGGCCGCCCTTCCATACCGACTGGTGCACGTGCATGCCCGAGCCGTTGTCGCCTACGACAGGCTTGGGCATGAAAGTCGCGGTCTTCCCATAGGAATGCGCAACGTTCCACACCGTGTACTTCAGAATCTGCATCCAGTCGGCGCGCTTCACCAGGCTGTTGAACTTCGTGCCGATCTCGTTCTGGCCCATTGCCCCGACTTCGTGGTGGTGCACCTCACACTCGACGCCTTGCTGCTCCAAGGCGAGCACCATGGCGTTGCGGATGTCTTGCAGTGTGTCGGTTGGCGGGACCGGAAAATAGCCGCCCTTAACCGGCGCCCGGTGTCCCATGTTGCCGCCCTCGTACTCCAATCCCGAGGACCACGGCGCCTCCTCGGACTTGATCTTGCAAAAGCATCCCGACATCGCGACATCCCAAGTCACCGAATCGAAGATAAAAAATTCTGGCTCAGGCCCAAAATAGGCGGTGTCGCCCAGCCCGCTTGATTTCAGATAGGCCTCGGCTCGCTTGGCGATGGTGCGAGGGTCGCGGTCGTAGCCCTTGCCGTCGGACGGCTCGATGCAGTCGCACGTGATGTTGAGCACCGGCTCATCGGTAAAGGGATCCATGTGCGCGCTGTCCGGGTCGGGCATCAGCAGCATGTCGGACGCCTCGATGCTCTTCCAGCCCGCGATCGAAGATCCGTCGAAAAAGTGCCCGCTCTCGAACTTGTCGTTCGTGAAGGCTTTTACCGGCACCGACACGTGCTGCTCTTTGCCTCGCGTGTCGGTAAAGCGCAGGTCAACGAACTTGACCTCCTTATCCTTTATCATCTTCATGACGTCAGCGGCGGTCATTGCCATCGCGAAATCTCCTCAGGTTGCGGATTGTTGGTTGGTTAGGAAGGGGAAAAAGCGCTAGATCGAGGAAGCTTCTGCAGATTCCATGCCATCTGGCGCCCGAAAAAAGCAGGCCATTGTGCCATAAGGGAGCACTCGCGGTGACTCGGGAGATTCGCGCACCAAACCGGCGCAAAGTCGCCATTATGCGCACCGCGTCGGTGCGAATCAACTCCCGGCCCGCTGGCTCCGAGCTAAACTACGGATACACCTATCGCCGAACTTCGATCATGCCCAACGATTCCGTCAAAGACATCCTCGCCCGAGCGAAGCAGCGCGGCGCGACCATGAATCTTCCTTACGCGGGAGCCGTCCTCCCTTCCGAAGCGCACGCGCTGCTGCAACAGCTTCCCGGCTCACGACTTGTGGACGTGCGCACTCAGGCGGAGTGGGACTACGTCGGGCATGTGCCCGAATCGGTGTTGGTCGAGTGGAATACCTATCCCAGCGGCCAGCGCAACCAGGAGTTCCTCGAACAGCTCCAGTCCAAGGTGCCCGCGACCGAGGCACCGGTCATGTTCCTGTGCCGCTCGGGAGCGCGCTCTCATCACGCCGCGATGGTTGCGACTCAGGCCGGCTATCCGAACAGCTACAATATTCTCGAAGGATTCGAAGGCGACAAAGATACTAGCGGGCATCGCAACACCGTGGGAGGCTGGCGTGTCGCCGGCTTGCCGTGGGTGCAGGGCTGAAGAAGACAAAACCATTCACGAAGACGAGGAGGCAAGCCATGAAGCGTATCGCCGGGCAAGCGGTACTACTGGTATGTGCGGTTGCGTTGGGGTTCGCAACGCCGATTTCCCAAGCCGCGGATTTCAAGATCCTCCAGCCGCTCGGCGACAAGCCGACACGCCTGAAGAATGGCTCCTACTACGTTCCGACTACTCCGCAAACGGCGATGTGGGGCAGCCTGCCGAACGCGAATTCGAAACCCGTGCTATCGGTGCCTTCGGGAAGCGTAGTGACGATCGATACCGTTTCGCACGAGGGCGTGCTCGAAGACCAGGGGAAGGACCCGGTCAAGTTCTTCGGCCAGTTCGGCGTCAAGCCCGGGCAAGTGCTCAAGGACGCGCGGGCGATCGCCGCATCCAATCTCGAGCACGATTTCGTCAAGGACGGTCCCCACGTCGTCACCGGGCCGGTGGAGATCCAGGGCGCAAAGACGGGCGACGTGCTCATGGTCCAGATGCTCAGCCTGCAGCCGCGCGTGCCTTACGGCGTGATCTCCAACCGCCACGGCAAGGGCGCTCTGCCCGGCGAATTCCCCGAGAACAAGGGGCCGCAGCCCGGCGCCGACGCGGCGCACCCGGAGCTCTACGCCAACGTCTTTACCTTCACGCCGATCCGGCAGATCAGCGGCAAGTGGTACGGGATCGTGAAGGACAAGGGCGGCGTCGAGGCGCGCATTCCCCTCAAGCCCTTCAACGGCACGATGGGCGTTGCGGTCAACACCCAGGACAAGCCGAATTCGATCCCACCCGGCGCGTACGCGGGCAACCTCGACGTGAACGAGCTGTCGGTCGGAGCGACTTTGTATATCCCGGTACAGGTCGACGGCGCGCTGTTCTATGCCGCGGACCCGCACTTCGTGCAGGGCGACGGTGAGGTCGCGCTGACGGCGATCGAGGGGTCGCTGCGCTCCACCTACCGGCTCACGATGCTCAAGGCCGGTGACCCGCGGCTGCCGATGAAAGCGCCGATGAAGAATCCTTTCGCCGAGACGAAGGACTACTGGATTCCGATCGGCCTGAACACGGATCTGAACGAGGCGATGAAGGACGCGACGCGCCAGACCGTTCAGTTCCTGAACGAGAAGCTCGGCATGGACCGTGCCACCGCGCTCGCTTATGCGAGCGCGGGAGTCGACTTCCAGGTCACCCAGGTCGTCGACCGAGTCAAGGGCGTCAACGCGATAATCCGCAAATCGGACTTTGCCGCTGGCCGCAAGGCGAAAAAATAGCTAGCCCGACCAATTCACAACGCCCGTGTACGCGGTGGCGAGCACCACCGCGCCGAAGGCGATCCGATACCAGGCGAACGGCGTGAAGTCGTGCGTCGCGATGTAGCGCAGCAACCAGCGCACGCACAGGAACGCCGAAACGAAGGCGGCGACTGAGCCGACCGTGAACAGCCCGATGTCTCCGGCCGAGAACAGCGCGCGGTTCTTCCAGAAGTCGTAGGCGCCGGCGGCGATCAGCGTCGGCACGGCGAGGAAAAAAGAAAACTCGGTCGCCGCTTTGCGGGAAAGGCCGAAGAGCATTCCTCCGATGATAGTGGCACCCGATCGCGACGTGCCCGGAATCAGTGCGAAGGCCTGCGCGATGCCGACTTTGAGCGCGTCGAGCCAGGTCATGTCGTCGACCCGCTCCACCCGCACTCGCGGTCGCAGCGAGCGCTCGACCCAGAGGATGATGAAGCCGCCGACGATGAACGCGAGCGCAACGGGTACGGCGTGAAACAGATGCGACTTGATCAGCTTGCTGAACGCGAGGCCGAGGATCGCCGCAGGCATGAACGCGACAAGCAAGTTTAGAGCGAAGCGCTGCGCGGAACGGTCTGAGGCGAGCCCTGCAACCACAGTCCAGAACTTCACCCGGTATTCCCATACGACCGCGAGCATCGCGCCGGTCTGGATTACGATCTCGAAGACCTTCGCCTTGTCGTCGCTGAAACCGAGAAGGTCACCCGCGAGTATCAGGTGCCCCGTGCTCGAAATCGGAAGAAATTCGGTAAGGCCCTCGACCACTCCCATGACGAGCGCCTTCGCAAGCAATACGATGTCCACCACGTCTCCTGAAAACAAAAGGGCGGCAGTCGCCTGCCGCCCCGGATTCTAAAGGATCGGACCGACGCAGTGCTTACCTCGTCACCTCGATCTTGCCCTTCATGTTCGGGTGCAGCCCGCAGATGTAGTCGTAGTCCCCGACATTGTTGAACACCACCGCCGCGCTCTGTCCCTTCAAGATCACCGGTGTGCGGACCGTGCTCGCGCCCTGCACCGTGACCTGGTGGGGCGAGTCATCGGTGTTGGTCCAGGTGATGACCTGGCCGACCTGCACCGCGATCTTCTCCGGGCCGAATAGGAACTCGGAGATGCCGACGATGCCCGGCCCACTCTTGCGCTCGACCGATTTCGGCAGCCCGGTCCCCGACAGCGAGGCGAGCGACATGACGAAATCCTGCTTTTCGTGGGGCTTGTGGCACTGGAAGCAGGCCCTCAGGTTCGCCTTCTCGTTCACCTTCCTGTCCGCGGTGAACGCCTGGTACTCCCATTCGCCGTTGCGCAGGTCGTCGGGGTATTCCGTCCCCCAGCCCGCGCGTTTTTCCATGACTCCATAACCGGCAACGCCGTCCTTGACGAAGTGACCGTCGGCTCCCTTCACCGGGTTGCCCTTGTCGTCGGTCTTGGCCTTGTATTGGACTATGGTGAGCACCGTGCCGCTCGGGATCGGGCGTCCCGCGCGCACCGCGTCGACCGCTTCCTTGCTCGTATAGAGCTCGCGAAACTGCTTGATATCGTAGCGATCGAGAGTCGCATACATCACGCCCTTCTCGAAGCCTTCTGGAAAGCTCACCTTCTCTCCGCCGGCTTTCACCTGTACCGCCACCACCAAGACGCCGCAGGCTGCCGCCACGGCGAGCGCTGTTGCGGTTCTACGTGTTTTCATGGGATTTGCCTCCTCTCTCCTGTGGCCCGACCGCCGGTATCGGCGATCGGGTACGTGCCAACACGCCGCCGGGTGCTCCTATTCCAGCGTCGCGGGGTATCGTCACGTCTTGTGGTAGAGCTCGGCGCCCTTCTTCACGAACTCGACCGCCTTCTGCTCCATGCCGCGCTTGAGCGCGTCCTGCTCGGACATGCCGTGTTTCTCTGCGTACTCGCGTACGTCCTGGGTGATCTTCATCGAGCAGAAATGCGGCCCGCACATCGAGCAGAAGTGCGCGAGCTTCGCGCCCTCCTGGGGCAGCGTCTCGTCGTGGAAGCTCTTCGCTTTGTCCGGATCGAGTCCCAGATTGAATTGATCCTCCCACCGGAACTCGAAGCGCGCCTTCGAGAGCGCGTTGTCGCGGATCTGAGCGCCGGGGTGGCCTTTCGCCAGATCCGCCGCATGCGCGGCGATCTTGTAGGCCATGATGCCGTCCTTGACGTCGTCCTTGTCGGGCAACCCCAGGTGCTCCTTGGGTGTCACGTAGCAAAGCATCGCCGTACCGTACCAGCCAATCATCGCGGCGCCGATGGCGCTGGTGATGTGGTCGTACCCGGGCGCGATATCGGTGGTGAGCGGCCCAAGGGTGTAGAACGGCGCTTCCTTGCAGTACTTCAACTGCAGGTCCATGTTCTCCTTGATGAGCTGCATCGGCACGTGGCCCGGCCCCTCGATCATCACCTGGCAGTCGTGGCGCCAGGCGACGTCGGTCAGCTCGCCGAGCGTCTTCAGCTCCGCGATCTGCGCCTCGTCGTTGGCGTCGTAGATCGACCCGGGCCGCAGGCCGTCTCCGAGCGAGAAGGAGACGTCGTACGCGGCCATGATCTCGCAGATCTCCTCGAAACGCGTGTAGAGGAAGCTCTCCTCGTGGTGCGCGAGGCACCACTTCGCCATGATCGAGCCGCCCCGGGAGACGATGCCGGTCATGCGCTTCGCCGTCATCGGGATGAAGGGCAGTCGCACTCCGGCGTGGATGGTGAAGTAGTCGACGCCTTGCTCGGCCTGCTCGATCAGCGTGTCGCGGAATATCTCCCAGGTGAGATCCTCGGCCTTGCCGTCGACTTTTTCCAGCGCCTGGTAGATCGGTACGGTTCCGATCGGCACCGGCGCGTTGCGGATGATCCATTCGCGGGTTTCGTGGATGTGCTTGCCGGTGGAGAGGTCCATCACGGTGTCTCCTCCCCAGCGGATCGCCCAGGTCATCTTCTCCACTTCCTCTGCGATGCCGGAGGTGACCGCCGAGTTGCCGATGTTGGCATTGATCTTCACCAAGAAGTTCCGCCCGATGATCATCGGCTCGATTTCCGGATGGTTGATGTTCGCCGGAATGATCGCGCGGCCTCGCGCGACTTCGTCGCGGACAAAGTCCGGCGTCATCACCTTCGGGATCGACGCGCCGAAGTCCTGCCCCGCGTGCTCTCGCGTGACCAGATCGGAAAGAAGATCGCGGCGCTGGTTTTCGCGGATCGCGATGAATTCCATCTCAGGAGTAACGATTCCTTTCCTCGCGTAGTGCATCTGGGTGACGCACCGACCAGCCCTCGCCCGGCGCGGCTTTCTCTTCAGGTCGAAGCGCAGCTCCGCGAGCTTCGGATCCGCCAAGCGCTCGCGCCCATAGCGCGAGGTCGGCCCCGAGAGCTTCTCGGTGTCGCCCCGATCGGCGACCCATTTCGCGCGCAACGCCGGAAGTCCCTGCCGGATATCGATCCGAGCCTGGGGATCGGTGTAGGGGCCGGAGGTGTCGTACACGTAGATCGGCGGATTCTTCTCGGCGCCGAAAGACGACGGCGTATCCGACTGGAGAACCCGCCGCATGGGAACGCGCACGTCGGGGCGCAACCCTTCGACGTACACCTTGGACGAGTTCGGCAATGGCTTCACCGCCGCATCGTCGACACGGGCGGTTGCCGCGATGAATTTGGGATTGGCGTTCATGGCGCTCCTCTCGTACTTGCCGCGGGAGCGAAGGAACGAAGCCTTCAACGCTTCCCTGCGGCGGCATTATCCGCATCAGGTTCGAAGGGTTTGCTCTCACCCGACAGGAAAATCCCGGTCAGGACCCCTACGTTGCTCGGGGAAAGTTACTCCAAGCCGTGTAGCTTGGCAAGCACGTCAGCTGCGGGCACGTATCGCGAACGTCAGACGAATGCAGTTGCGTTCGCCCTCACGACTGTAGCCCGCGTCTCGCACGAGCGACCTGATCAATTTCAAGCCGAGACCGCCGATCGGTTGTTGAGCAATCAACGACGAGGTGTCCATCGGGCGAAATTCACCGAATGGATTGTGCGGCGGAGCTGCGTCTTCGTAGCGCAGCGTGAAGCCCGTGTCGTGCGGCTCGAACGCAATCCAGACGGGGGACTCACTTTCCTCGCGGTAGCCGTGGGTGACGGTATTCGTGAATAGTTCCTCGACGATAAGGAGGAGTTTCAGGCAATCTTCCCGCCCTATTCCGGCAGTGGTACACGCCGCTTCGACAAAAGTCCGGATCTCGGTCATGGAATCCATCCTGGCCGGGAACCTGGCAAGCGGGGCGTTGGCCATAGACGGGATGAGCCGGAGAAGGGCCGCTTAGGCTATCATAGAAAAAAGGCCACCTCCGGAGTTGCAAGCCGACTAACTGTTGGGGGGTCATTATGCAAACAACTCGCTTGATCGGCGTCCGTCGATTCGTGCTTGCGTGCGCGCTTGGCTTTGCGCCGATCGCGGCGTGGGCGACCGACATCGCTCAATTCAAGGTGGCCAAGGGCGCGGTGTATCTCGAGCGCGGCGGCAAGCGTTTTCCTGCCTACGTCGGAACGCATCTGCAGGCGACCGACACCGTGGTGACGGGGGCCGACGGGTCCGCCGGAATAACGTTCATCGACAACTCGCTTCTGTCGATCGGCCCGAACAGCGTACTCGCGATCGAGCGCTACGCTTTCAACTCGACGACGCACGAAGGCGTCTTCGACGCCATGCTCACCAGGGGAACACTTTCGGTCGTGTCGGGCAAGATCGCCAAGCAGTCTCCCGACGCCATGAAGATAAGAACCCCGTCTTCGATCCTCGGAGTGCGCGGGACCGAATTCCTGGTACGCACAGGCGACTGAGGTGCGATGCACCAGCGCTACTTAGGACCTCTGGTAGCGCTTCTGATCCTGGGCGGTTGCGCGACGTCCAAGGATCTCGTCGTCCTGCTTCCGGACAAGGACGGCAAGGTAGGAAAAGTCCTCGTCCAAAATCCCAAGGGCGAAACGGTACTCGACAGCGCCTACGCCGCCGCCCGCACGTCCGGGGGCGGCCTGCAGCGCAATGCCGCGAGCCAGAGCGAGGTCAAAGACGTTTTCGGCACCGCGCTCACCGCGATGCCGCCCCGCCCCATATCCTTCACGCTCTATTTCGAGAGCGGCACCGACGAGTTCACCGATCAGTCGAAGCAGGAGGTGAAGCGCGTTCTCGCGGAGATGGCGCGGAGGCCGGCACCGGAGATCACGGTGATCGGCCACACCGACCAGGCAGGCCCCGACCCGTTGAACGATGCGCTGTCTCTGCAGCGCGCCGAGCGGGTGAAATCGATGCTGGTCAACATGGGCATTTCCCCGGACCGCATCCTGACCGCAGGACGCGGCCGACGCGAGCCCTTGGTCCGCACCGCGGACAAGGTCTCCGAACCTCGCAATCGCCGCGTGGAAATCAGCGTCCGCTAGGTCCGTTCCAGCGCAGCACCAGCAGCGTAACGTCGTCCGCGGCTTCCGCGTTCCCGACAAATTGCGCCACATCGGCGCGGATCGCGTCGACGACCTCGGCCGGGCGTCCGACGTTCCGGCTGCGCAGCAGCGCCGCTTGCAGCCTCGCCGCTCCGTACAGTTCCCCCGACGAATTCATCGCTTCGGTCACGCCGTCGGAAACGACGCACACCATGTCATTGGCTTGCATCCGATGCTCGGCGGCGACGTAGGCGAATCCGTCGAGCATGCATAGGGGCGGCCCCCCGCCCTCGGCGAGCCGGTGGATCTCCCCCTGCGGGGTGACCCCGAGGGCCGGTTCGTGTCCGGCGCTGCAATATTCCAGGCGACCTGTTTCCGCGTCGAGGACACCCGCAAAGACAGTCACGAAAAAAGACTCGGGGTTCTCGAGAGCGATTTCCAAGTTGGCTTCGCCCAGCAATTCCTCGATCCGCCGCCCTCCCCTGAGCGCGGCGACCTTGCACAGCGCCTTGCTGACTGCCATGAAAATGCTCGCCGGCAAGCCCTTGCCGGAAACGTCGCCCACCAGAAAGAACATTCGCTCCTCATCGAGCATGAAGAAGTCGTAGAGATCTCCGCCTACCTCGCGGGCGGGCTCCATCGACGCGGCGATCTCGAAACGATGTTCCGACGGAAACGCCGACTCGGGCCGCGGGAGGATTCCCGTCTGGATGCGTCGCGCGGCGTCGAGCTCGCCCGCGAGGCGCGCCGCCGACTCGCGCTCGCGCTGCAGGCGCTGCTGCAGCAGTCTTTTCTGCGCGTTGGCTTCCGACAGCGTCGCTACTAGCATGGCGGCAAAGAGGAACGCGACCGCCGCGCCGGGAACCGATGCATCGAGCAGGAGCCCGCCCCCCCGGTACGCTGCAAAGCCCGCCGCGCTCAGCATTGCCAGAAGCAAGGCGAGCAGGATGCTCGAGCGCCCGGGCGAGAGCCGCGGAACGGAGTACACGACGATCAAGCCCGCGACGACGAGCGCTAGAGCCTCGATCCAGGGTGCCCATCGGGGACGCATCAACAGCGTGCCGTCGAAGACGTTCTCCAGGACTTGCGCGTGAATTTCGGTGCCGGGCATGCGCTCGCCGAGCGGTGTGCTGTGATAGTCGATCAAGCCCAGGCCGGTCACTCCCACGAGGACGAGCTTGCGCTGGAGCTCAGCGGCCTGGGCTGTGCCGTCGAGAATATCCGCGGCCGAAACGAATCGATTCGCATCGTGGGGCGCGTAGTGCACCCAGAGGCGTCCGTCTGCCTGAACAGGCACGCTGAGATCGCCGATGGCCACTGCTCGCACCGCGGCTGCGCTGCCGCGGACGGTGAAGAACGGCTCGCCGCTTGCCACACGAAGCGTTTCCAGGCTCAGGTGCAGCACCGGGGTCGCGCCCACCAAGGCCACCATCGGCACGCGGCGAACGACGCCCCCTTCGGTATCGGCGCTCAGCAGTCCGTGCCCTTTCGCGGCGGCGTCGATCTCGGGCAGGCTGCGAAGCGCCGACGCATAGCGGTGCAGCGCACCCTGTATGCCGGAGCCTTGCTGCAGCGATGGCGTCATGGGCGCGGCATCTGTAGCCGTGCCGGACTCCAGCCCCGCGATACCGAGTACGACGGGAGCCGCCCTGATCGATGCTGCGAGCGCGGCATCGTGACGCGGAAGCCTTGCGAGACGCTCGGCAAGTCTCGGATCCGCCTCGGCTGCCGAAGGCGCAAGCCGCTCCGGAGAAAAACGATCGGGCTCGGCGAACAAGATATCCACGCCGATCGCGGCGGGACGCGCCGCGGCGATCCGGTCGAGAAGCCTCGCGACCAGATTTCGCGGCCACGGCCATTGTCCGAATCGGTCGAGGCTCGCCTCGTCGATGGCGACTATTACGGCGGGCGACGAGCGCCTTTCGCGCGGAGACAGTTCCTGGTAGCCGTCGAGCCAAGCGAGCCGCATCGCGCCGAGAACCGGCATGCCTTGCCAGGCAACGGGCACGAGCAGTATCGCGACCAAGGCGAGCCCGAGGCCCGTCCCGCGCCGCTTCAACACGCTCTGCGATTTCTCGCCGCTCAGAGCTCGATCTCCAATCCGTCGTACGCCGCCGAGACGCGCAGCGCCTGACCCGTTCTGGAGATCTCCTCGTAGCGCAGCGTTTCCTGCCAGATCCGGGCGATGTCCTCGTCGTCGTTGGCGGGCTCGTGGTGGAAAAGCACGAGGTGCTTGGCGTTCGCAAGCTGGCACAGCTCGACGGCGACGACATTGCTCGAATGGCCCCAGTCCTCTTTCACCGATACGGCGTCCGCGAGCGAGTACATGGCGTCGAAAATCACCAGATCGGCGTCCGCGAAGAAAGTGGCGGCACCTTCGACTTCGTCGGGGACGTCCAGCCGGTGCTCCGAATCCGTCGAATAGACGATGATTCGGTCGTCGCGAACGAAGCGATAGCCATAGGAATCGCCCGAGTGATTTTGCAGCCTGGCGGTCACGCTCCAGCCGGCGATGTCATAGCTTCGTCCCGGCTGAAGGGTGACGAATTCGATCGAAGCCGCGAGGCTGTCGAACGGCACCGGAAAACTGGGCGGGTCCTGCTGGCGGCGCAGGGCTTCTTCGAGATTGGGATGGCAACCATAGATCCGTATCCTGTTTCCCGGCACGTACGCCGGACCGAAAAACGGAAACCCCATGATGTGATCCCAGTGGAGGTGGGACTGGAATACGTGGAACACGTTTCTCTTTGCGGGGCCGTCGCGTCGGAACACGTGGTTCCCAAATGCGCGCACGCCGCTTCCGAGGTCGCACAAGACGTATTCTCCATCGCCGGCATCCAGCTGGACGCAGGCCGAGTTACCGCCGAAAGTATGGGAAACCGCGAAATCGAGCTCGGTGTCAACCCACGCACGCGCCTTTTCCTGCGTATCCAGGCCCTTGCCCGACGCCGCAACGATCGCGTCCGCGAGCTTGTCTCTTACCGAAGCGCAATCCAGGGAAACGGGGATCGATCCTCGCGTTCCCCAGAACGTGACCCACAGCGGCATCGGTCAGGCGCCGCGGGCGGAATCGTAGGCCGCCAGCGCAGTCGCCGAAAGCTTGGCCAAGGCCTCGCGCACTGTCCCGAAGCACTGGAACATGAGTTTGAAACGGCTGATCTCGAAGATCTCTTGCACCACAGGCTGCAGGGCGGCGATGACGATCGATCCTCCCTGCTCGCGAACCTGTTTCGCCGCCAGCATCAAGATGCGCAGACCCACGCTGCTGATGTAATCGACTTTCGAGAAATCCAGAACCAGGCGATCCCCGCCGTCGCGGCAATTCGCCAAGTGAGCTTGAAGCTCCGCCCTCAGGCCGTCGGTCGAGCTGTTGTCGATTCGCCCGACCGGAGTGAGCACCAACGCGTCTCCGTAACGCTCCTGGGATACCTGCATGGAATGCGTCGGGCTCCTGCTGATCAGTCGGTTATTATGTGCCGCGAAAGTTTCGGAGCGCAAGAACCGAATCGCGCGTTGAACGGCGGAGGGAATGCGGGCGCACAGCCCGGAACGACGCGCAAACAATGCTAGAATCGCCGCCTTCCGCACCGTCCGTTTTTCCGATGAGCGTCGAGCAGGCCCGCTTCAACATGATCGAGCAGCAGATCCGCACGTGGGAGGTGCTCGACCAGGACGTGCTCGATCTACTCTACGTCGTGCGACGCGAGGAGTTTGTCCCCGCCGCGTACCGTGAGCTTGCTTTTTCGGACCTGGAAATTCCGCTGTACGAAGGCGCCGGCGAGGGCGAACGCATGATGCAGCCCAAAGTGGAGGCGCGTATCGTCCAGGAACTGGCGGTAAGGAAATACGAGCGCGTGCTCGAGGTCGGCACAGGCAGCGGATACCTCGCCGCGCTTCTCGCCGATCGGGCGCAGCACGTGCATTCGGTGGAGATCAATCCCAGGCTGAAGGCGTTCGGAGAAGACAACCTCAGGCGCTCCGGTGCCGAGAACGTGACCGTAGAGCTCGGCGACGCGGCGCAGGGCTGGCAAGAGCACGCTCCCTACGACGTGATCGTGCTGACGGGATCGACACCGGTTCTGCCGCCTTCCTTCATCTCGCAGCTGAAGACCGGAGGACGACTCTTCGCGGTTGTGGGCGATCCGCCGGTCATGGAGGCGCGGCTGATAACTTGTGTCGGCCAGGGCTCGCACCATACCATCGACCTGTTCGAAACTTGCCTCGCTCCGCTGAAGAACGCAATGCAGCCCGCGCGTTTCCAGTTCTGATGCGGACTCGCGCGAGCCCACTTGCTCCGCTGCTGATCGTCGCCTTGTGTGCGACACCCGCGCGCGCCGCCGATCTGCTGCAGATCTACAGGGACGCTCTCGCGAACGATGCGACCTATGGTTCCGCGCGCGCGACGCGCGACGCGGGCGTAGAGAGCTTGCCGCAGGGCCTCGCCCAGATCCTCCCGACCCTAAACGCGACGGGGTTCAACCAAGCCAACAACGTCGACATCAATTTTCGGCAAGTCGGACCTTCCACCGGAGGCTCGTCCACCAGCCCGGCGCTTCCATTCGAGTCCCGGCGGACCGGTCCGACGAGCGGATTCACCGTGACGCTGACGCAGCCGCTGTTCAATTGGCAGAATTTTCAGGTATACAGGGAAGCGGGGTTCAAGGCGGCGCAGGCCGAAGCCCTGTTCGGGCAGGCGACGCAGGATCTGATCGTGCGTGTCGCGCAGGCCTATTTCGACGTGCTTGCCTCGCAGGACAGCCTCGCGTTCATTCAGGGGCAAAAGGTTGCGATCGCCGAGCAGCTCGCGCAGGCGAAGCGCAACTTCGAAGTCGGCACCGCGACGATCACCGACACGCACGAGGCTCAGGCGCGGTACGACCTCGCGACCTCCCAGGAGATCGCGGCGCAGAGCGACCTCGAGATCAAGAAGCGCACCCTGCAGCAGGTTGTCGGCAAGTTCCCGGAACAGCTGACGCCGCTGAAGGCCAATATCGAGCTCAGTCCGCCCACGCCAAACTCGATGGAGGATTGGGCCAGCGCAGCGTCGTCCCAGGGTTATCCGGTCCGCGCGCAGGAAGCCGCCGTCGAAGTCGCGGTGCGGGAGATCGAGCGCGCCCGCGCCGGGCATCTGCCGACGCTCAACCTCGTCGGCAACGCTGGCGTGAACTCAAGCAATCTGAGCACCACCGCAACCGTCAACAGTGTTACGGACTCCACCAACTACAACATCGGGCTGCAGTTCGCGATCCCGCTCTACGCCGGAGGCAACGTGAGCTCGCTGGTCCGGCAAGCCGTCGCCAACCGCGAGAAAGCGCAGCAGGATCTGGAAAGCGCACGCCGCACCGCCGCGCTCAGCGCCCGTCAGTCCTTCCTGCTTGTAACCAACGGAATGGCGCAAGTGAAGGCGCTCGAGGCGGCGCTCGTTTCCAGCCGCAGCGCACTCGACTCGAACAAGCTCGGATACGAGGTCGGCGTGCGGATCAATATCGACGTGCTGAACGCGCAACAGCAGGTCTTCAGCACGCTGCGCGATCTCTCTCGCGCGCGCTACGACACCATCCTCAACGGCCTGCGTCTGAAATCGGCGTCGGGAACGCTGACCGACGGCGATGTCGAGGAAATCAACCGCCTGCTCGGCCCGAACTGAGCAGCCGCTCGCACACGGCAAGCGTCCGCTCCGTCGCGCCTCGATGGGTCGCGCAGAAAGCGATCCCCGCCTTTCCCATACGATCGCGCAGTCCCGGGTCAGATAGGAGCAGTCTCGCCTGCCGCAAAGCGTCCTCTGCACCGACGACCCTCAGCGCCGCACCGGCGGCAACCGCGCTGTCCGCGGCTTGCGCGAAATTGTAGGTGTACGGGCCGACGAGCACCGGCGCGCCTGCCGCACAGGCCTCGATCAGGTTCTGTCCGCCGTAGGCGATCAGGCTTCCGCCGACGAATGCCACGTCGCAGGCGCGATAGTAGGCGGCCATTTCGCCCATGCTGTCGCCGAGAACGATGTTGCAGTCGGCGTCGAGCGCGCTGCCTGAGCTGCGACGCGCGAATTTCAAGGCCCGGGCGGCAAGGAGCTGCGCCACCGAATCGAAGCGCTGCGGGTGCCGCGGAACGATCACCATCAGCGCGTCCCCCAGGGGATTTTGCTCCAAGGCGTCCAGGAGCAGCTCCTCCTCTCCCTCGCGCGTGCTCGCGGCGAGAAAGACCGCTCGACCGCCGAACCTCCGCCTGAATTGCGCCGCGAGCGATTCGCTCCCGGCGGCTGCCTCGACGTCGAACTTGAGGTTGCCTGTGACTTCGACCGCGCGCGCCCCGAGAGAGCGAAGACGCTCGGCGTCTTCGGCGGTTTGCGCCGCGACGGCGCTCAGGCCCGCCAGCGCGCCCCGAGCGAGAGGCCCGACTGAGGCGTAGCCGCGCGCCGATCTCGCCGACATTCGCGCGTTGGCGAGCATGAGCGGTATCCCGGACCGGTCGCATTCGGCCACGAGATGGAACCAGATTTCGGTTTCCATCAGGATCCCAAGCCGCGGCCGGAAATGGCGCACAAAGCGTCTGACCGCCGAGGGGTAGTCGTAGGCGAGCCAAGCCACTTGCGCCGAATCGCCGAAGAGATTTTGCGCCGCTTCCCGGCCTGTCGCAGTCATCTGCGTGACCAGGAGCCCGCAATCCGGATGACGCTGCCGCAGTGCGCGCAGCAGCGGCTCTGCGGCGCGCGTCTCGCCCAGCGACACCGCGTGCAGCCAGATCACCGGCTTCCCGGGGGCGGTCTCGTAAAAGCCGAATCGCTCCCCGGGCTTCTCTCTGTACAGCGGCTCCTGCCGCCCGCGCCACCACAGGCGAGCGAGCACGAAAGGGAAGGCGAGCCAAAGAAGCAGCCGGTAACCGGCGCGCCACATCAGAACGCCCACGGCCAGGCCCGGAATGCGGTTAGAATACCGCGCATAAGCCGCTGATTATACGGGTTGGCTCGCTCTTTCTTCGCGCCCATGCCCCTTTCCGTCGCAATCATTACGCGCAACGCAGCCTCGCAGCTCGAGGGCTGCCTAGCAAGCGTCGCCTTTGCCGAGGAGGTGCTCGTGGTCGATTCGGGCTCGACCGACGGAACCGTCGAGCTCGCCGCTCGTCGCGGCGCGCGCGTGATCCCGAAGGAATGGCTGGGGTTCGGTCCTCAGAAGCAGTTCGCGGTCGACGCCGCCAAGCACGACTGGGTGCTGTGCCTGGACGCGGACGAAGCCCTGAGCCCGGAGTTGCGCGAGGCGATCGTCGCAGAGCTCAAGGCGCCGCGCGGTTTCGTCTACGCCATGGCGCGCCGCAACCGCTTCCTGGGGCGCTGGCTCAGGCACGGCGAAGGCTATCCCGACTGGAGCGTTCGCCTGTTTCATCGCCGGCACGCGCGCTGGGGAAACGAAACGGTGCACGAAAAGGTGAGCACGCAGATGCCGGTGCTGCGGCTCCGGGGGGATCTCCTGCACGATTCGGCGGAGAGCCTGGAAAAGTATCTCGACAAGCAGAACCGCTACACCAGCCTGCAGGCCGAATCGATGCGGGCGGCCGGCCGCCGCGCAAGCCTGCTGCAGCTGGTGCTGTCGCCCCTGCTGCGCTTCATCAAGTTCTACGTGCTACAACTCGGCTTCCTGGATGGGATCCCGGGCCTGGTGCACATCACGATCGGCTGCATGAACAGCTTCAACAAATACGCGAAGCTCAAGGCGCTGGAGCGCATCCCGAAATGACCATTCTCGTCACCGGCGGCGCCGGTTTCATCGGCTCGAATTTCGTCCTGGACTGGTTCGCGCAAGGGTCGGAGCCCGTGATCAATCTGGACAAGCTCACCTACGCGGGCAATCCGGGAAATCTCAGGCCCCTCAGGGACAGTCCGGCCCACGTGTTCGTTCACGGCGACATAGGCAACCGGGAGCTGGTGCGGCATCTTCTCGAACGACACGCCCCCCGCGCGATCGTGCACTTCGCCGCCGAGAGCCACGTCGACCGCTCCGTCCACGGACCCGCAGAGTTCGTCCAGACCAATATCGTCGGCACGTTCGCCCTGCTGGAGGAAACCCGGCTCTGGTGGGAGAAGCACGGGCCCTCCGGGCGCGAGGAATTCCGGTTTCTTCACGTCTCCACCGACGAGGTGTTCGGCTCGCTGGGACCGCACGATCCGCCGTTCAACGAGTCGACGCCTTTCGCGCCCAACAGTCCCTACGCCGCTTCCAAGGCCGCTGCCGATCACCTGGTGAGGGCCTATCATCACACCTACGGGCTGCCCACGCTCATCGTCAACTGCTCGAACAACTACGGCCCGTTCCAGTTCCCCGAAAAGCTCATTCCTTTGATGATCCTGAACGCGATCACGCACAAGCCCTTGCCCGTCTACGGCGAGGGCGGGAACGTACGCGACTGGCTCTACGTGCAGGACCACTGCGCCGCGATCCGCCAGGTGCTGGATCGCGGCCGAATCGGCGAGAGCTACAACATCGGCGGCCACAACCAGAAGACCAATCTCGAGGTCGTGAACGCGATCTGCGCGCTTCTCGACGAGGCCCGGCCTCACAGCCCGATCCGTCACTCCACCCTGATTACCTTCGTGAAGGACCGCCCGGGGCACGACAGGCGCTATGCAATGGACTTCGCGAAAATCGCCATTCAGCTCGGCTGGGCGCCCTCCGAGACCTTCGAGTCCGGTTTGCGCAAGACCGTGGCGTGGTATCTGGACAATCCCGAATGGGTGGCGCACGTGACGAGCGGCGCCTATCGCCAGTGGATCGACAAGAACTACGCCAATCGAGGCGAAGCGTGAAGGGCATCATCCTCGCGGGGGGCTCCGGCACCCGTCTCTACCCGGTGACGCAGGTCGTGTCCAAGCAGCTGCTTCCGGTGTACGACAAACCGATGATCTACTATCCCTTGAGCACGCTGATGCTCGCGGACATCAATGAGATTCTGGTGATCTCGACGCCGCAGGATACGTCGCGTTTCGGGCAACTTCTCGGAGACGGTTCGCGCTGGGGAATCAGTCTTCGCTATGAGGTGCAGCCGACCCCGGGCGGCATCGCGCAGGCTTTCTTGGTTGGAGAACGCTTCCTGGGGAAGGAAGCCTGCGCGCTGGTGCTTGGAGACAACATCTTCTACGGCCACGAACTGCAGTCCGCGTTTCGGCAGGCTGCGAGGAAATCCTCGGGCGCGACGATATTCGCGTACCGGGTGCAGGATCCTCAGCGCTACGGCGTCGTTGAGTTCGATACGAAAGGCCGAGCCCTGAGCATCGAGGAAAAGCCAGCGAAGCCCAAGTCGCACTATGCGGTGACCGGTCTCTATTTCTACGACAATCAAGTCGTGCGTATCGCGAAATCGCTCAAGCCCTCGGCACGCGGGGAACTGGAAATCACCGACGTCAATCGCCATTACCTCGAGGAAGGCGCGCTCCACGTGGAAATGTTGGGGCGAGGACATGCGTGGCTCGACACCGGTACCTACGAATCTCTGCTCGAAGCAAGTCACTTCATCGAGACCATCGAGCGAAGGCAAGGTCTCAAGATTGGGTGCCCAGAAGAAATCGCGTTACGCAAGGAGTGGATTACGGCGGACAAGCTGAGGGCGCTCGCCGCACCTTTGAAGAACAGCGGATACGGGAGCTACCTGCTCTCGCTCCTTGAGAAAGACCCGCGCGAAGAATGAGAGCGCTTCCGACTCGGCTTCCGGGGGTGCTTCTAATCGAACCGAGGGTGTTTGGCGACGCGCGCGGATTTTTTTTCGAGAGCTGGAGCGAGCGCGAATTCGAGCGTGCCGGAATTCGCGCGCGCTTCGTCCAGGACAACCACTCGCGATCGGAAAAAGGCGTGCTGCGGGGCCTGCACTACCAGACCCGTCAGCCGCAGGGAAAGCTGGTCCGCGTCATCGAAGGCGAGATTTTCGACGTCGCGGTAGACATCCGCCGCAGCTCCCCGACCTTCGGAAAATGGGACGGGGCGCGTCTGAGCGCGCAATCGAAAAGCATGCTATGGATCCCGGTCGGCTTCGCGCACGGCTTCTGCGTGCTCAGCGACTTCGCCGAGGTCCTGTACAAAGCCACTGACTTCTACGCACCCGAGAGCGAGCGCTGCATCGCCTGGAACGATCCGCAGATCAATATCGCATGGCCGCTTTCAGGCGCGCCCCGGCTCTCGCCCAAGGATGCGGCGGGGATGCGACTCGGGGACGCCGAAGTGTTCCCGTGAAGATTCTGCTCATTGGAAAGAACGGGCAAGTCGGCTGGGAGCTCTCTCGCGCGCTCGCGCCGCTCGGCGAGCTCGCCGCCTTTGACCGTGCCGGGCTGGACCTCGCGCTACCGGACCGAATCGCGTCGGCGGTCCGCTCGGTTAGGCCGGACGTGCTCGTCAATGCGGCGGCCTACACCGCGGTCGACCAGGCGGAGAGCGAGCCGCTCGTGGCGCACGCGATCAATGCGACCGCCGTTGCGGTCCTGGCGGAGGAGGCCAAGCGCGCCGGAGCGCTCCTCGTTCACTACTCGACCGACTACGTGTTCGACGGAACCAAGGGCGCACCGTACGTCGAGGAGGATGCGCCAAATCCTCTGAACGCCTACGGCCGCAGTAAGCTCGCGGGAGAGCAGGCGGTGCGCGCTATCGACGGCCCGCATTTGATACTGCGCACGAGCTGGGTGTACGCCACGCGCGGCAGGAATTTCTTCCTGACCATGCGGCGCCTGCTCGGGGAAAAGGCCGAAGTGCGCGTCGTCTCCGACCAGATCGGCGCTCCGACCTCAGCACGGGCGCTCGCAAAGGCGACCTCGGACCTTCTCGCGGACCACGACGCCGCGGTGCTCGGAGACGCGCGGGGCATCTACCACGCAACGGCTTCGGGATGCACTTCTTGGCACGGGTTTGCTTCGGAGATCGCGCGGCTGGAGCGCGTCGACTCCCGGGTACGCGTCGTGCCCATAGCCTCCACTGAGTACGCCACGCGCGCGCAGCGCCCAAAGAACTCTCGCTTGTCCAACGAGAAGCTACTCAAATACTTCGGCGTGAGCTTGCCGCCGTGGGAGCAAGGTCTGAAGGCGTGCTACGCGTCGCCGAACCAGGATGGTCGGGTGGATGCCGGCGCGGACTATCGGCGATAATAACCGGCAAATGCGGATCCTCGTCACGGGCGCGTGCGGCTACAAGGGAACGGTCCTCGTCCCGAAGTTGCTGAGCGCCGGACACGAGGTCCTCGCGATCGACACGATGTGGTTCGGGAACTATCTCAAGCCGCATCGAAATCTGACCGTCGACCGGCTCGACGTCAGAAACACGGATGAGATCCGATGGGACGGCCTCGACGCCATCATCCATCTCTCCTCGATTGCAAACGACCCTTGCGGCGATCTGGACCCCAAGCTGACCTGGGAAGTGAGCGCGCTCGCCACGATGCAGCTCGCGGACCGGGCTGTTCGCAATGGAGTGCGCAGATTCATCTACGCGTCGTCCGGAAGCGTCTACGGAATCAAGGAAGAGGCCCAAGTCACCGAAGATCTGGAGCTCAGACCGATATCCGAATACAACAAGACCAAGATGGTGGCCGAACGGGTGCTCCTCAGCTATGCCGGCGACATGGTGGTCCAGATCATCCGTCCGGCGACCGTATGCGGATACTCGCCCCGGATGCGCCTCGACGTTTCGGTGAACATGCTAACCATGCAGGCGCTGACCAAGGAGCAGATCACCGTTTTCGGCGGCAATCAGGTCCGCCCCAACATCCACATCGACGACATCACCGACGTGTATCTGTTCATGCTCGACAACCCTCAGCATCACGGGATATACAACGCCGGCTTCGAGAACATCTCCATCATGGACATCGCCCGCCGTGTGACGGAGCACGCCCCGGCGAGAATCACGGTGACCGAGTCCAACGACCCGCGTTCCTACCGCGTGAACTCGGACAAGCTTCTGGCGACCGGCTTTCGGCCCAAGAAGACCGTCGACGACGCGATTCGCGAGATCGTCGACAAATTCCGGCTCGGCCTGCTGAAGGACGAGGACCGCTTCTACAACCTGAAATGGATGCAGCGCGAGGTGTTGAAGTGAAGCGCCCGATCTCGGAAGTCGGCGCCTTCGCCGCCGACTATGCGCGCCGTCTGGCGTCGGCGCTAGGCGGCCAGGATTGGTCCGGCGTGGCGCGGCTCGCCGAAGATCTCCGCGATTGCCGCGACAGCGGACGGCAGGTATTCCTTTGCGGCAACGGCGGCAGCGCGGGCAACGCCATCCACCTCGCCAACGACTTCATCTACGGAATCTCAAAGACGGTCGGGGTCGGGTTGCGCGTGACGGCGTTGCCCGCGAACGCATCGGTGATCACCTGTCTCGCCAACGATCTCGGTTACGACGCCATTTTCTCGGCGCAGCTTGCGGTGCAAGCGAAGCGCGGAGATATCCTGATCGCGCTATCGGGGAGCGGAAACTCTCCGAACATCCTCAAGGCTCTCGAGCAGGCCAAGTCCTTGGGGATGAAGAGTTACGCGATTCTGGGATACACCGGCGGCAAGGCAAAAGCGATGGCGGACGTGCCGATCCACTTTCCCGTGGACGATATGCAGCTGTCGGAGGACTTGCAGCTCGTCGTGGGACACATGATCATGCAATGGCTGTACCAGAACCGGCCCAACCGAGGCTGACTCCGTGCAAATGGCGGAGACCTTCCTGGTACTCGCTAGCAACTCGTTTTCCGGCGCCAGCTTCACCGATTACCTTCTGGAAAAGGGGTGTGCTGTGATGGGATGCAGCCGTTCGCCGGAGGCGCATCCCGCGTTTCTTCCCTACAAGTGGTCCGCCAGGCCGGGAACCTTCCGCTTTTTCCAGTTCGACCTGAACAAGGACCTCGACCCGCTGATGGATTTGATCCACGCGGAAAAACCGGTGTACGTCGTGAATTTTGCGGCTCAGAGCATGGTGGCGGAAAGCTGGGCCAATCCCGACCATTGGTTCCAAACCAACGTCGTTTCCAGCGTTCGCTTTCATGAGCGACTGCGCAAGTGCGCCTTCCTGAAAAAGTATGTCCACGTCACCACGCCGGAAGTGTACGGCAGCACCAGCGGCTCCATAGACGAAACCGCCCCGTTCAACCCGAGCACGCCGTATGCGGTCTCGCGCGCGGCCGCCGACATGAGCCTCAGGACCTTCTTCGCCGCGTACCGCTTCCCGGTCGCGTTCACGCGTGCGGCCAACGTTTTCGGCCCCGGCCAGCAGCTCTACCGGATCATTCCCAGGACGATCCTGTTCATCAAGCTCGGCCGGAAACTACAACTCCACGGCGGCGGGCAGTCCGAACGGTCGTTCATTCACGTGCGCGACGTGGCAGACGCCACCGCGCGCATCACGCGCGACGGTATTCCCGGGGAGGCTTACCATATCTCCACGAATCGGGTGGTCAGCGTGCGCGACCTGGTGCGCCTCATCTGCGATCGAATGAAAGCGCGGTTCGAAGACTGTGTGGAAGTCGTGGGCGAGCGCCTGGGAAAGGATTCCACCTATCGACTGGACAGCCGCAAGCTGCGCGGGCAGCTCGGTTGGAAGGACCAGACCTCGCTGGAAAAGGGCATCGACGAGACCATCGCCTGGGTTGAGCGCTGGTTGCCGGAGTTGAAGCAGCAACCCTTCGACTACGTCCACAAGCCATGAGCGCCCGCAACCGAGCCGCAGGAAGCGCGAAGACGGAGATCGGGCATCTCGAGGATATCGCGCGGACGATACGGGCGCGCATCATCGAGACCTCGCACAAGACCAACACGCCCCATCTCGGGTCGTGCCTGTCCTGCGTGGACATCCTCGTCGCCGCCTATTTCGACGTGCTGGCGATCGATCCAGCGAAACCGCGCGATCCGGGGCGGGACCGGTTCATCCTCAGCAAGGGGCACGGGGCGGCCGCGCTGTTTCAGGTCCTCGCGCTGCGCGGTTTCTATCCCGAGTCCATGCTGGAGACCTATGGACAGGACGGCAGTCTGTTCGCCGAGCACCCTCCGGCGCCTGCCTATCTGCCGGGGATCGAGGCGGCGACAGGCTCCCTAGGACACGGGCTCCCGCTCGGCCTCGGCATGGCGCTGGCGGCGCGGATCCAGGGGTTGGACTACAACGTGATCGCCCTGCTCTCCGACGGCGAGTGCAACGAGGGCTCCATATGGGAATCGGCGATGATGGCCGCTTCGCAGCGCGTGGAGAAGATCGCCGTGGTCGTCGACTTCAACAAATGGCAGGCGACAGGCCGAAGCGAGGAGGTGCTGGCGATCAGCCCCTTGGTCGACAAGTGGCGCGCCTTCGGGTGGAGCGCGTGCGAGGCCGACGGGCACGACTTGGCCGCCTTGGTGCGGTTGATGCGCGATGTGCCCGACGGAAGCGGAAAGCCGGTCGCCATCATCGCGCACACTATAAAAGGGAAGGGCGTCTCGTTCATGGAGGACGACAACAATTGGCACTACCGGATCCCCACCGCGGAGGAGGTGGTCGCGGCGAAGAAGGAGCTCGGAGTAGCCGCATGAGAAACGCGTTCGCCGACGAAGTCACCAGGCTGGGCGAGACCGACCCCCGCGTGGTGCTCCTTTCCGGGGACATCGGCAACAAGCTCTTCGACAAGTTCAAGGCACGGGCGCGGGGCCGTTTCTTCAATTGCGGAGTGGCGGAAGCCAACATGATGGGCGTGGCCGCCGGCATGGCCCTATGCGGTCTGCGGCCGGTCGTATATACGATCACGCCGTTCACGACGACCCGCTGTTTCGAGCAGATACGCGTGGACGTGTGCTACCACAAGGCTCCCGTGATCATCGTCGGAACCGGCTCCGGCCTGTCGTATGCAGACCTGGGGCCGACCCATCATTCGTGCGAGGACATGGCGATCCTGCGGACCTTGCCTGGCATGGCGGTGATCGCCCCGGCCGACTCGACCGAGCTGCGCCTCGCCTTGCGCGAGGCTTTGAAGCGGGACGGGCCGGTGTATATGCGGATCGGGAAGAAGGGCGAGCCCGCAATCCACGCGAGCGACCCGGACTTCAGAATCGGCCGCTCGATCACGATCCAGGCCGGTACCGACGCCTGTCTGATCAGCACGGGCGTCATGGCGCCGGTCGCGATGACGGCGGCGAGGATCCTCGGAGAGCGCGGCATTTCCACGCGGGTGGAAAGCTTTCATACGGTGAAGCCGCTGGACGAGAAGACGCTCGCCGAGGTCTTTTCCGGCTTCCCCGTGGTAGCCGTCGTCGAAGAGCACGGGCGGATCGGCGGACTCGCGGGCGGGATTTCGGAATGGCTCGCGGCCACCGGGTCCATGCGCGCAAGCCTGCTCTCGTTCGGCACGGCGGACACGTTCATGCACGAGGTCGGGTCACAGGAGTATGCGCGCAGGAAGTTCGGATTGACGGCGGAGAACATCGCCGAGGGCGTTGCCGCCCGACTCCGCGCGAGCTGATTCGGTAACGATGCGGATAGGGATCGATTTCGACAACACCCTGGTCAGCTACGACGCGCTGTTCCACAAGGTCGCAATCGAGAGAGACGTCGTGCCCGCCGGCTTGCGGCAGACCAAGCTCGCCGTACGGGAACACCTGCGCCGGACCGGGCGGGAAGATCTGTGGACCGAGATGCAGGGCCACGTTTACGGAGCCCGCATGGACGAAGCCGCCGCGTACCCGGGCGCCATCGAATTCCTGAATTGGGCGGCGCGGCAAGGGGCGACGGTGCTCATCATCAGCCACAAGACGCGGCATCCGTTCGCGGGGCCGCGCCACGATCTTCACGCCGCCGCCCGCTCGTGGGTGGAGCGCCATCTGAACGACCGTGGGCAGGCGCTCGTGAGACCAGAGCACGTCTACTTCGAGCTCACCCAGGAGGAGAAGCTCGCCCGCATCTCGACAAGCGGGTGCGGGTACTATGTCGACGACCTGCCCGAAGTATTGCTCGCGCCAAGCTTCCCTGCCGGTACGCGGGGCATTCTGTTCGATCCCCACGCCCATCACGCGGGTGCGGGCTCGTTCGAAGCCATGAGAAGCTGGCAGGACATACTCAGCTACTTCCAGCGAGAATGTCGCTCGATTCGCTGATTCCCGTGGTCGGCGTTCTGCTGCACGTTCCGGCCGACAGGCGTGGCGCGATGACCTTCGAGGACTGCAAGGCCGGAGGGAACAACCGCGTCCGCCTCGTCTCGGTGGACGGACGCAAGGCGATAGTCAAGCAGTATTTCCGTCACCCCTCCGACGCGCGCGATCGCCTGGGCGCCGAGCGCGCCTTTCTCGAGTATGCGAACTTGTGTGCGCCGGGGCTCGTGCCGAAGGTGCTCGCCTGCGACGTCGAACACGGCATCGCGGTGTACGAATACGTCGAGGGTGAAAAGCTCGCCGCCGGCGCGGTCTCGCGCGAGCGGGTGAGAGAGGCGGCGGCATTCTTCGCAAAGCTCAACGACCCCGCGAGCCGCGGCGCCGCGAGCGAGCTGCCGGCTGCATCCGAGGCGTGCTTCACGGTTGCGGAACATTTCGCGATGGTGGACCGCCGCATCGCGAAGCTCGCCTCCATCTCCGGCCCGACGGAAGTCGATCTTGCTGCTCGCGAGTTCGTGGTCCGTTTGAGCGCCCTTTGGGCCGATCTCAAGCAGCGCCTGAAGGAAGCGCTGCCGCGGCAAGGCGTTTCCGATTCGGTCGACCTCGCGGACCGCTGCGTTTCGCCGTCGGATTTCGGCTTTCACAACGCGCTGATCCGGCGTGCCGGCCCGCTCTGTTTCCTGGACTTCGAATATGCCGGTTGGGACGATCCCGCAAAGATGGTGGGCGATTTCTTTTCCCATCCCGCCGTTCCGGTCTCGAAGGCGCACCTCGACGAGTTCGTGCGCGAAACCATGGCCTATTCGCGACGGACCGCGGCGCTCGAGGCGCGGGCCCGGCTCTTGTTCCCCGTGTTTCAGGTCAAGTGGTGCTGTATCATTCTCAACGATTTCATCCCCGAATTCGCAGAGCGTCGCCGTTTCGCAGACCCGGGGTTCGATGAGGCCGCGGCGCGGCTGCGCCAGCTCGAAAAGGCAAAGCGGCTTTGCGCCTCGATTGCATGATGGATGCCATGAGTTACGTCGATTTCATGTCGGTTCTCCACAAAACTACGTCGCGGGACTATCTGGCGCGCGTGAATGATCCCGACTATCCGAAGCACAAGGCCGCCGAGCTGGCCAAGAAATGGGACTATGACTACTGGGACGGGGACCGCCGGATCAACTACGGAGGCTATCGGTACATCCCCGGCCGTTGGGAAAAAGTGGCTCGCGCGATGACGGACCGCTACGGGATCCGGGCGGGTGACAAGATCCTCGACGTCGGATGCGGCAAGGGATTCCTGCTGCACGACTTCACTTTGGTGGTTCCAGGGGTCGAGATCTGCGGGGTCGACGTCTCCAAGTACGCCATCGACAATGCCAAGGAGGACGTGAGAGACCGGCTGAAGGTGGGCAACGCGAACTCGCTCCCTTTCCCCGACAAGTGCTTCGACGTCGTGGTCTCCATCAATACCCTGCACAATCTCCATGCCTACGATCTCGACCGGGCGCTCCGGGAGATCGAACGCGTCGGGAGGAAGCACAAGTACATCTGTGTCGAGTCCTATCGCAACGAAAGGGAAAAAGCGAATCTCCTCTACTGGCAGGTGACGTGCGAGGCGTTCAACACGCCCGCGGAATGGGAGTGGTGGTTCAAGCTCACTGGCTACACTGGCGACTATTCTTTTATTTTCTTCGAGTAGCGCAATGGCGATCCCCAAAGTCATGAAGGCGGCGATCCTGGTGGCGCAGCGTCAGCCTCTCGCGGTCGAGCAAGTCGAGCTGCCCGCCTCGCTGGCTGCGGGCCAGGTGCTGATCAAGGTCCATTGCAGCGGCATCTGCGGCTCTCAGATCGGGGAGATCGACGGCGCCAAGGGTGCCGATCGATTCCTGCCGCATCTGCTCGGCCACGAGGGCTCGGGCACCGTGATCGAAACCGGACCGGGCGTGCGTCATGTGAAAGCCGGAGACAGCGTGGTCATGCACTGGCGCAAGGGCCTGGGCATCGAATCGGAGACGCCCCGCTACCGCTGGAAGGGCAAGCCGCTCAACGCCGGCTGGGTGACGACCTTCAACGAATACGCCGTTGTGTCCGAGAACCGCGTGACCCCGATCCCGCCTGACACCGACATGGAGGTGGCCGCGCTCTTCGGCTGCGCGGTGACGACCGGCTTCGGCGTCGTCCTCAACAACGCCAAGGTGAGGATCGGCGAGTCGGTGGTCGTGTTCGGATCAGGGGGTATCGGGCTCAGCATCGTGCAGGCCGCGGCCTTGGTGAGCGCCCATCCGATCGTCGCGGTCGATCTTCACGACGCCAAGCTCGATCTTGCGCGGCGGCTTGGGGCGTCTCATCTGGTCAACGCGCGCACCACCGACGCGCGGCGGGCCATAGAGGACATCTGCCCGCGGGGAGTCGATGTCTTCATCGACAACACCGGTCTCCCTGCGATCATCGAGATGGGCTACCAGCTGACGAAGCCGAACGGACGCATCACGCTGGTGGGCGTGCCCTCGAAGGACAGCCACGTATCGATTCATTCGCTGCCGCTTCATTTCGGCAAGGAGATCAAGGGCTCGCACGGGGGCGAGTCCGTGCCCAACGACGATATTCCGCGATACGAAGCGCTCCATCGCGCGGGTCGGCTCCAGCTCAGGGAATTGATAAGCGATCGCTTCAGCCTGGAGGAAGTGAACACGGCGATCGGCAGGATGCGCGCCGGCGAGGTGAGCGGCAGATGCCTGGTTCGGATGGCGCATTGATTCGATGACGGCGCGCAAACGAAAGCCGGATGCCGCCACCGTCGCTTCGTGCCTTTGCTGCGGCGAGACCTCGGTGAGAGAGCTGCTCGATTTCGGCCCGCAGCCGCCGAGCAACCGCTTCATGACTCCGGAGGCGCACGACGAGGAGAACCATCCCCTCGTGGCCGGGCAATGCTCCCGATGCGGGCTGATCCAGCTGATCGACCCGATGCCCTCCTCGATGGTGAAATCGCGTTTCGACTGGCTTACCTACAACGAGCCCGAAGGCCATCTCGACGACCTCGTCGCCCGGCTGTGCCGGCTGCAGGGCATGAAACCGGAATCACGCATCGTCGGCCTGACGTACAAGGACGATTCGACGCTCGCCCGTTTCAAACGCCTGGGTTACGTCAACACTTTCCGGTATGAGCCTGGCGCCGATCTCGGCCTCGATGACCCCCGCGCGGGGCTCGAATCCGTGCAGTCGGCGCTTTCCGAGGCGCGCGCTTCCCGCCTCGCCGCTCGGCACGGAATGGCGGACATGTTCATTGCGCGGCACGTCCTGGAACACGCGCACCGCCCGGCTTCGTTCCTTGCGGCGGCCGCGAAGCTGGTCAAGCCGGGAGGCTACCTCGTATTCGAGATGCCCGATTGCACCAAGTTCGTGCGGGCCTGCGACTACAGCTTCATCTGGGAAGAACACGTCGCGTACTTCTCCCCGCGCACGCTCGCCGGTCTTGTCGGGAACGTCGGCCTCACGGTGCGGGACTGCCCGCTGTATCCCTATCCGCTGGAGGATTCCCTGGTCGCCGTCGTCGGCAATCAAGGTCCGGCGGAGGCCCGGCCCCGGGCGGGCGCCGAGCTCGAGAAAGCGCTCGAGGACGGCAGAAACTTCGCTCGCCGCTTTGCGGAGCTGCGGACGCGCCTGCAGGCGGCGTTCCGCTCCTGGCGGCACCAGGGAAAGCGGATCGCGATATTCGGGGCGGGGCATCTCGCCGCCAAGTTCGTGAACCTGTTCTCGCTGCGGGATTTCCTGGAGTGCGTCATCGACGACAATCCCCACAAACAGGCCTTGCTCATGCCCGGATCGCGCCTCCCGGTTCTCGGGTCTCCGGCGCTCGATTCGCGCTCCATAGACCTGTGCCTTCTGTCCCTCAACCCGGAGAGCGAGCAGAAGGTGCTCGCGAAGAACCAGGCGTTCGTCGAGCGCGGGGGACAATTCCTCTCGATCTTCGCCCTCAGTCCGAGGGCCGTCTACAAAGCCTGCACGGCGTGAACCTGCGAAAGGTCAACGACGAGGTTTTCATCGCGCTCGATCCCATCGTTCAGATCGGCGGGGAGGAGATCGCGTTCCTGAAGCGCCAAGCGCGTGCGAACTCGCGCGGGCGTGCGCGGATCTGCGCCCACAAGGCGAATGACGACGCGCTCCACGAGATGGTCATCGCCATCGCGGCGGAAAGCTACATCCACCCCCACAGGCACCTCGGGAAGTCCGAGTCGTTTCACATCGTCGAAGGCGAGGTCGATATCGTCGTTTTCGACGAAGGCGGCAAGATCGTCGATATCATCGACATGGGCACCGTCGGATCCGGCCGCAAGTTCTACTACCGTCTCTCGGAGAGCGTGTTCCACACCTTGCTCATCCGCACGGATTTCCTCGTCGTGCACGAGGTCACGAACGGTCCTTTCCTTCGAGACAAGACCGTGCTCGCCCCGTTCGCTCCCTCGGAGAGCGAGCCCGGCGCGGCGCGCGACTACATGGCCATGGTTGCCGAAAGGGCGGGCGCATTCCGCCGCGCGCCTCAGCCGAAGGTATCGTGAACCCGACAAGGACGCCAACAACATGCCGCACACGCTGATCGTCGGAGGCACGCGGGGCCTGGGACGAATCGTCGCACGCCTTGCCGCGGACGGCGGGCATCAGGTATCGGTCATCGGCCGAAGGGAGCCGGCCGAGGCCGACCGCAAGCTGAGTGGCGTGCGCCACTGGGTGGCCGACATCGAAGACCGCTCCGCGCTGGCGGGGACGCTGGAGGCCATAGTCGCCGAAACGGGCAAGCTCAACTATCTGGTGTTCTGCCAGCGCTACCGCGGGAGCGGCGACGCCTGGGCCGGAGAGATCGATATCACGCTCGATCTGACCAAGGCCGTCATCGAGCGCATGCAGGGCGAGTTCGCCCCCGACGGCGACAAGGCGATGGTGCTGGTGAGCTCCGTATTCGCCGATTTCGTGGGAGAGGGCCAGGCGGTCAGCTACCACGTCGCCAAGGCGGGGCTCAATCAGATGATGCGCTACTACGCCGTGAACCTGGGACGCAAGGGCATCAGGGTGAACGGCGTCACGCCGTTTACGTTCCTGAAAGAGGAATCGCGGGACTTCTATCTCAAGAACAAAGCCCTGCACGACCTCTATCGCAAGATCACGCCGCTCGGCAGGATGGCGACAGCCGAGGACAGCGCGCGCGTGATCGCTTTTCTGTGCAGCCCTGCGGCCGGTTTCGTCAACGGACAGAATATCTATGTCGACGGCGGGCTCTCGTTGCTTTGGCCCGAAACGCTCGCGCGCGGCCTGACGGGGCTCTAGCGGCACACAATGGCAGGCAACTTGCACCGGCGCGATCGCTGCCGGATGTGCGAAAGCCGGCGGCTCGAGCTGGCGCTCCCTATCAAGGCCTCTCCCATCGGCGACGCCTACGTCCCGGCGACCCGCCTGGGCCGCGGCCAGGAAATCTACCCGCTCGACCTCTATCTGTGCCTCGATTGCGGCCATGTCCAGAACCTCGACATCGTGGACCCGGAGATACTGTTCCGGGACTATCTGTTCCTGACATCGGCGTCGCAGGGCCTGGTCGAGCATTTCCGGCGGTACGCTGGCGACGTCACGTCGCGCTTCGGCCTGCGGTCCGGCTCGCTGATCGTCGAGATCGGCAGCAACGACGGGTCATTGCTGCGATTCTTCAGGGACGGCGGGATGAGAGTGCTGGGCGTCGACCCCGCGCGCGAGATCGCGCGTCAGGCGACGCAGGCCGGCGTGCCCACCTTGCCGGAATTCTTCACGTCCGCCATGGCCCCATCCATCCGCGCGGAGCATGGGCCGGCGGCGGTCGTCGCCGCGAACAACGTCTTCGCGCATGCCGACGATCTCGCCGACATCGTGAAGGGAGTGCGCGAGCTTCTGGCCGACGATGGAGTGTTCGTGTTCGAGGTCTCTTACCTCGCGGATATCGTCGACAAGTTCCTGTTCGACACGGTGTACCACGAGCACGTGTCCTATCATTCCATCTCGCCGCTCGCGAGATTCTTCGAGCGGCTCAGCATGCAGCTGTTCGACGTGCGGCGGATCGACAGCAAGGGAGGTTCGATTCGCGGCTTCGCGCAGCGATCGCCGGAGGGCAAGCGCAGCGGGGAGCCGATCGTGAGCGAGCTGATCGCGCTCGAGCAGAAGCGCGGCCTGGGGGATCTTGCGGTCTACAAGGCATACGCGGCTCGCATCGCCGCGCGCAAGAGGGCCCTTGCGGACTTCCTCGACGAGAAGGCGGCCGAAGGAGCGCTCGTCGCCGGCTACGGGGCCTCCACTACGACCACCACCTTGATGTGGCATTTCGAGCTGACCCGCAGGCTCGCATTCCTCGCCGACGACAGTCCGCACAAGCAGGGACTGTTCAGTCCCGGAGCGCACATTCCGGTGGTTCCCTCCGACGAGCTGTATGTCCGCCGACCCGATTATGTTATCGTCCTCGCCTGGAATTACGCCGAGCCGATCATCAGGCGACACCAGCGCTTTCTGAACGAGGGGGGAAAGTTCATCGTCCCGCTTCCGGAATTGAAAGTCATCCAACGATAGACTCGCGCGATGGCGCTCCACGCAGACTCATCAGCGGCCATCCAGGCGATACGAGCCAAGTGCGGCTCGGGCAGGCGGGTCGTATTCGTCTCGGGGAATTTCAATATCGTCCACCCGGGCCATCTGCGACTGCTCAGGTTCGCCTCCGAATGCGGCGACTTTCTCGCGGTCGGCGTGTTCGGCGACTCGATTTCGTCGAACTCGCAGCTCGCCGAAAACATGCGCGTTGAAGGCGTGGCGGCGATCAGCTGGGTCAACCACGCTTTCATCCTGCGCGACAGCCCCGAATCGTTCATCGGGGAGCTGCGCCCCGCCGTCGTGGTCAAGGGCAAAGAACACGAGTACGGCAACAACCCCGAGCTCGCCGCGGTTCGGTCCTATGGCGGCAAACTGCTGTTCGGCTCCGGGGACACGACGTTTTCCTCGCTCGAGCTGATCCGCAAGGAATCAGAGCTCATCAACCATTCCTCGATCATCCGGCCAAAGGAGTTCATCGAGCGCCACGGTTTCAGCGTTCCCGCCCTGGCCTCCGCCGTGGAGGGGATGGGGTCGCTCAAGGTATGCATCATCGGCGATACCATCGTCGACGAATATATTCAGTGCGACCCGCTGGGCATGTCCCAAGAAGATCCGACGATCGTGGTCACGCCGATCATGACGGAGAGGTTTGTCGGAGGCGCCGCCATAGTCGCGGCGCACGCGCGTCATCTCGGCGCCCGATCGGTCGATTTCGTATCCGTGACCGGGGACGACGACGCAGGACGGTACGTTGCCGAGAAGCTCGACTCCTACGGAGTCAACGCCAGGCTCGTCAAGGACGACAGCCGCCCGACTACCCTCAAGCAACGCTACCGCGCGGCCAACAAGACGTTGCTGCGCGTGAGCCAGCTTCGACAGCACAGAATCACGGGGGTCCTTCAGGAGCGGGTGCTTCGCCACGTGAAGGAGAGCCTCGCCGACACCGGGTTGTTCATCTTCTCCGATTTCAACTACGGGATGCTGCCGCAGGAATTGGTGGATGAAATCACGGCGGAATGCAAGCGGCGCGGGATCATGACCGTCGCGGACAGCCAGAGCTCTTCGCAGTTCGGGAACGTCTCCCGATTCCGGGACGCCGCTCTGCTCACCCCGACCGAGCGCGAGGCGAGAATCGCGCTGGGCAACTTCGAGGACGGCCTGGTCGTCGTCGCGGAAGCCCTTCGGCGGAAATGCAACGCCGAGAACATCGTGATCACGCTCGGCGCCGAGGGCGTCTTCATACATCCTAGGGCCATCGAGAAAGGACAGTGGCTTACCGACAAGCTTCCTGCCTTGAACACAGCGCCCAAGGACCCCGCCGGCGCCGGCGATTGCCTTCTCGTGTGCGCCGGCATGGCCCTCGCGCTGGGGCGGCCGATATGGGAGAGCGTCTATCTGGGGTCGCTCGCCGCCGCGTGCCAGGTGGGCCGAATCGGGAACATTCCGTTGAGCGCCGCCGAGCTGCTCGTCGAGATCAACAAGAGCACGACCGCATGAGGCGTTGAGGCGTGCGCGCGCTGCTTTTGGCCGCGGGTCGCGGCACACGCCTGCGTCCGCTCACGGACTCGGTGCCGAAATGCCTCGTCGAAATAGCCGGCCGCCCGCTGCTCGACCACTGGATCGAGCTCCTGAGCACCGGGGGTATCGTCGAGATTCTGATCAACCTCCATCATCTGCCGGGGAAGGTGAGATCATACGTCGAACGCTGCCCCTATCCGGTGAGAATAACCACGGTATACGAGGAGAGACTGCCGGGAACGGGCGGGACGCTGCTCAAGAACCGGGATTTCTTCAAGGGCGAGCCCCTGATGCTCGTTCATGCCGACAACCTTTCCAGCTTCGATGTGCGTGCCTTCGTTAGGAGGTATGAGAGCAGGGAGAGGGGGATCGAGATGACGATGATGACTTTCGACGCTGCCGACCCCGAAACATGCGGCATCGTCGAGCTCGACGAGCGCGGAATAGTCAAGGCATTCCACGAAAAGGTGAAAACCCCCCCAGGAAATCTGGCCAACGGCGCCGTATACATCGTGTCTCCCGCCGTCGTGGATTTTCTCGGCAGCCTCGGGAAACAAGCGATCGATTTCAGCACGGAAGTCATCCCACGCTTCATAGGCCGAATCAATACATTTCACAACGGGACGTACCACCGGGACATCGGGACCCCGGAAAGCCTCGCGGCCGCGCGAATCGAATATCCGGCCATGCTGGCTCGCAGCGCCCGGGCGACGTAGGCGCTTTCCCCGCCGGCATGTCCGTGCTCCGCGCATTACTCGAGTTTTCAAAGGCTCCGGAAATCGATCGCGCCGTGCTTTTCGCGATCCTCGGAAAGACCTGGAGCATGGGCGCGGGCCTCGTCACGACCCTGTTGATCGCCGTCTTTTTTTCACCGGAGCTGCAGGGCTATTACTACACCTTTGGTTCGGTCCTGGCGTTCCAAGTCTTCGCAGAACTGGGTTTGGGTACGGTGCTCATTTCCTACGCCAGCCATGAATGGGCCAAACTTAGACTCGACCGTGACGGACGGGTCGCCGGGGATCGGGACGCGCTGTCGAGACTCACGAGCCTGGGGAGGTTTGCGCTCGGCTGGTACCTTGTCGCGGCTGTCGTCCTGACGCTGGTGCTTGCCGTGGGCGGACTGCTTTTTTTTTCGAAGGCCGAAGATCCGGGCTTTGCATGGAAGCTGCCCTGGATTGTGCTGTGCGTAACCACCGGCCTTAGTCTGTGTGCGGTGCCGATATGGGCGCTGCTCGAGGGCTGCAACCAAGTTTCGCATGTCTACGGCTACAGGGTCGTTCAATACGTTGCGTCGAGCGTCGCGGCATGGTTGGCCATATATTTCGGTGCCGGGTTGTGGGTGGCTTCGATCACCGCTGTGGCAGGCTTGATCGTGGTGGTGGCCGCTGTCGGCCGCCGCTACGCCAAATTTGTCAGTGCGATACTGCTAGCTCAGCCAAAGGGACCGCGTTTGAATTGGCGAGCCGACATATGGCCGATGCAATGGCGAATTGCCGTCAGCTGGATCGGCGGGTATTTCATATTTTCCCTCTTTACTCCCGTGTTATTTCACTATCAAGGTCCGATTGTTGCCGGCCGGATGGGTATGACCTGGGTTTTCGTTGGCGCGCTGATGGCGGTGGCGAACGCCTGGATCCTGCCGAAAGCCCCACGTTTCGGAATGCTCATCGCGCAGCACAGATACGCCGAGCTGGACCGGCTGTTCTGGCGAGTTACTGCGAACGTGCTCACGGTAACGGCGGCGGGTGCGCTCGGAATTTGGATGCTGGTGTTTTCTCTAAATCAGCTTCATCACCCGTTCGCTGCCCGTCTGCTTCCGCCTGCGACCACCGCTAGCATGCTTCTGGCTACTGTCATAGTCTCCGCGTTGTTGCCCATGTCCACCTACTTGCGTGCCCACAAGAAGGAGCCGTTGATGGTATTGTCGGTTGTCAGCGCTGTTCTCACCGGAATCGCTGTCATCGTTTTGGGCAAGTATTACTCCGCTGATGGCGTAGCGATCGGGTACCTCGCCGTAATGTCCACAGTGACGCCATTTGTCGCCCTGATTTGGTACCGGCGGCGGGCTGAATGGCACGCACCTGTCGCCTCTCGATCGAAAGTGGCCGCTGAAAGCGGCGAGGGCGTGTCAGACAAATGAACTAGTGCTTCGAATGGAAAGCAAATGAGCGTGAGTCGGTTCGACGTGATCCGGAGGCTCAAGCAAGGAGTGGGCAGAATCCCCCTGGTGGGAAGCGTCGCCAAGCGCATCTATGGCACGCTCCGCCCGTCCGGCCCGAAAGGATATTACTCGGAAGAGGTAGGGCGTCACCTCCACTTCGGCGTCGAATACGTCTATTACGGAGAGGTCGAGGGTGACGTGGCCGAGTTCGGCACGATGTCCGGCGATACGTCGGTTGCTCTGGCGCAGGCCATGTCTTTCTGCCGCGACCTCGGCCACACACCAAAGAAGTTGCACCTGTTTGACAGCTTCGAAGGCCTGCCCGCCATCACCTCGAACGTAGACGCCCAGAGCCAGCACGTCCTATCCGGCGCGTGGGGACCGGGAGGCTGCAAAATGCTTGGCAAGGCAGAACTTCTAGCGCGGCTTCAGCCGCACCTCGCACCGGAGCGCCTGGTCGTTCATCATGGCTGGTATCGCGATACAGTCCCCAAATTGCCACCCTCGACCCGGTTCGGGCTGGTCCACGTCGACTGTGACCTCTACCAATCGACCATGGACGCCCTCGAGCCGCTCTTTGCCAATGGGCATCTCGCCGAAGGCGCGCTCATTTTGTTCGATGACTGGAACTGCAACCGCGCATCACCTGCACATGGGGAGCGCCGGGCTTGGGCGGAGCTCGCCTCGACCTTCTCGATCGTCTCGAGTGATCTTGGCGGGTACTCGTGGGACGGGCACAAGTTCATCGTTCATTCCTACGACCGCAAGCAAGCGCATTGAAGACGGCGCGGGCACGCCACAACAGGCTTTCCATTGCGCTAATACTGCCCAAGGGCGCCGGTCCATGAGCACGCGACCTTCCGAACAGAAGTCCCGCATCGTACGCCTCGTTTCGTCCGGTCGAGCGGCGATTCGCGGGATCGTGAGGCCGGGGGCGAGACGCGTCGTGCGTTTCCTGACGTGGATGCTCCCGGCGCTGAGCGGGCTGTTCCTGGCCGCGATATCGAACGAGAGGCGCCTGCTGCTGGTCTATGACACCTTTTCCCAACCGTTCAACATCGGCGACATCCTGATCATGCAGGAGGGTTCGCTCGTGTTGAGGGAGAGGCACGGCATCGATCAGGTGGATTTTGCCGTCGTCTATGACCCGCAGCATCCCGCCGCAGAAGATCCGGCGTTTTCGAGCATCACCGAGGGCAATGCGCTGTATTACCTGGCGTCCATTCTTCCCGTCGCGCAAGTCAACCAGCATCTTGGTTCGCTGTTTCTCTTCAACTCCCATCGGAATCTGGAGCGCTTCATCGCCGACCACGCGGACTACTATCAAGTGTGGCCGTCAGGATGGAAGTTCGGTTCGCGAGCGTACCTGTACTACGAGGTATTCAACGATCTGTTGTACGACCACTACAAGAAGCACGGCTCGATTCCTCTGCTGACCTGCCGGCAATTCCTGGCGGAATGGGCGCGCGCCTTTTTTGCAGAGCACGTCCAGCCGCTCGTGCCCGTGACCGTCAACGTGCGCAACAACCCGAACTTTCACACGCACAGAAACCTGCGCTTGGAATGCTGGCTCGAGTTCTTTCGTCATTGTGAAGCCCGTTATCCGGCCAAATTCGTCATCGTCTGCGCGCGGGCGGAGATCGACGAACGGTTGCGGGAGCTCCCTAACGTCATACTCGCCAAGGATCATCACACCGGTATTGAACAGGATCTGGCGCTGATCCATAGTTCGGCTATTCATATGGGTGCGGGCTCCGGGCCGGCCTCGATGGCATGGTTCACCGACAAGCCGTATCTCATGGTGAACACGGCCTACGGCCCCGGCTACTTCGCCCATCCGGAAATGATCCTGCAAGAAGCCGAGAACATTCAGCGCTTCTGGTTCTCGGGTCCGCTGCAGCGGATCGCCGGCGGGATTGAGACGACCGAACTCCTAGTCGAGGAATTTGCGCGCATGTGGGCGTCAGTCGACATCGCCCGGTGGCGGTCTCCGCCGAACGACGAGCGTCGACCAAGCTCAGGATTCAATTGGCTGCGCTAGGACGCCGCAGCGCTCGATGTCGTCCGCCGGGCAAAAGTCCTGCCGGTCATTGCGAGGAAGGCATATACTTTTGCGAAACTCGCGGCCAAACCGAATGAAGAACGGCATTTTTTTCGCTGACCTGACGCATACGGCCCAGGGGATAAGTGCAGCGACTTTCCCGCTCGGCGTAAGCTTCGTGATGAGCTACGCCAAGAAACATTTGGGCGGCGAATTCGACCTGCGCCTGTTCAAATTTCCTGACCAGCTCCAGGACGCCGTACAGAAAAGCAGGCCGCGCATGCTCTGCTTTTCCAATTACAGCTGGAATCGCGAGATCTCGTACAAGATAGCGGCGCTCGCCAAGGAGCGGGATCCCCGGCTCGTCGTGGTTTTTGGGGGGCCCAACTTCCCCACCGATCAGGAGGAGAAGGCGCAGACCTTGCGTGCCCGTCCGGCGATGGATTTCTACGTCGAATTGGAGGGCGAGATGGGCTTCCTCGCCCTCGCCCAAAAGCTCTGCGAGCACGGTTTCGACGCCGCGCGCCTCAAGGCGACAGGCGAGAAGATCCTCAACACGACCTATTGGGACGGTCAGGCGCTCGTGTGCGGCCCTGAGGAGCGCATCAGCGACCTCGAGGCAATTCCTTCGCCGTATCTGACCGGGCTCCTCGATGAATTTTTTTCCCAGCCTCTCGTGCCGATGATCGAGACCACGCGCGGCTGCCCGTTTTCCTGCACGTTCTGCGCTGACGGCCTCGCGGTGAAGAACAAGGTCGCGCGCTTTTCCTCGGAACGCACCCGCGAGGAGCTCCACTACATCGCGCGGCGCCTCAAGAGCATTGACGAGCTCATCATCACGGATCTGAATTTCGCCATGTATCGCGAGGACGTGAAGACCGCGGAAGCCATCATGGAGGTGAAGAACCAACACGGGTGGCCCTTGATCGTTTCCGCGTCCGCCGGGAAAAACAAGCCGCAAAGGACCATTGCGGTATCCAATATCTTCCAAGGTCTCTGGACGCTCGGTGCCTCGATACAATCCACCGACCCCCGTGTGCTCAAGGCCATCAAGCGCAGCAATATCTCGAGCGACGCCTACCAGCAGCTGATCGACCACGGCAATCGTCTCAAAGACAGCAAAACGCATTCCGAGATCATCCTGGCGCTTCCCGGCGACACCAAGGCGAAACACTTCGAGTCCCTGCGTTTCGGCGTCGACAACGGCGTCAACAGCATGCGAATGTTCCAAGCCATGCTTCTGACGGGCACCGAGATGGCCGCTCCGGGCACGCGCCGCGAATACGGCCTCAAGACCAAATTCAGAACCATCCCCGGCTGCGTGGGGTACTACGAGCTCTTCGGCGATCGCCACCCCGTTTCCGAGATTGAAGAGATCATCGTCGGCAGCAAGGACATGCCCTTTGCGGACTATATCGAATGCCGGGTGATGAACCTGATTGTAGAGACGTTCTACAACAATGCCCTTTTCGACGAGGCCTTTGCGCTGGTGCGGAACCTGAAGGCCTCGGTATTCGATTGCCTGCTATACGTCAAGGAACATCCGGAGCTCTACACGAGCAAGATGAAGAGCATCGTGGCGGAGTTCGTCACGCAGACCAGCTGCGATCTCTACGACAGCTTCGAGGAAGCCGAATCGAAGGTGCTGACTCCCGAGATCATCGAGAAATACATCGGCGGTGAGCTGGGCATCAATGAGCTGCTGGTGCACAAGGCGTTGCTTTTCTGCGAGTTCGAGGACATCAGCGGCGTATTGTTCGCCGCGGTGAAGGCGGTGCTTCGTGCCCGCGGGCGCTTGAGCCCGCGCGTCGAGTCCTACTTGGAGGAACTGGAAACCTTCACGCTGCTACGCAAGAAAAACGCGATTACCGAAACCGACGTTACGCTAGACGCCAAGTTTCACTACGACTTCGAGGCGATCCAGGACGTCAATTTCCGCGTCGATCCGGAACAGTGGCCTACGGTCACTCCGCCGATCGAGTTCTCCTTTTTCCACGAGGAGAGCCAGAAGAGGCACATCGCCAACCAGCTTCGCATCTACCTCGATACGCCGATCGGCCTCGGGCGCTTGATCCAGCGTTCGAACCTGAAGCTCATCTACCGCCGTTTTGCCAGGAAGGTCGAGGCCCTGGCCTAGGTGCCAGCGCGCATCTCGGGCGGCAGCGCGATTTGCCGCCGGATGTTCTCGGCGATCAACGAAATTCTCTCTCGGACGAGCATCTTCGGCTTCCAGCCGGTAAGCCGGGTCGCCTTGCTGTTGTCGAAGGCAAAACCGTAGTCTCCGCCGGGCGCTTTTCGGATCTTCACCTTGGGGTCGACCAGACGCACGAATTCCTTCAGCGAGATCAGATTCTTTCTCCCGCCGCCCGCGTGGTACTTTTCCCCGAAGGCCTTTTTCTCATGGATGAGCTCCATGAGGCGACCCAGATCGTCGATGTGCAGGGGATCTCGAAATTGCTCTCCGCCCCGGGTAAGGCTGACCGGCTTGCCCTGGACCGCGGCCTTGACCAGGGAAACGACCCAGTTGCCCGCCGGATGGTCGTAATCCGTGTAGCAGGTCGTCAGGCGGATCACGGCGCTCTGGGGGTGCGATTCCGAAAGGAATTCCGACATGATTTTCGACTTGCCGTAGAAATTCACCGGCGCGTACGGCTGGTCTTCGCCGACGAGCCGCTTCGGGCGCAGGCCCGCCTTAGTCCGGGTCACGTCCTTGGCCGCGTAGACAGGGCCGAGAACCTCCCGCGTGGACATCTGTATCCAGGAAATTTGGCTCCCTTTGAGAACCTCGACCAGGTGGCGCGCTCCGCCCACATTGACCTGGTCGCAAGGCGTGCCCGCCTGAAAGCCGCGACCGGCGCGATCGGCCATCACGGAGAGGTTGATGAGGAGCTCGACCTTCTCGCGCGCCAACGTGGTCGCGTCCAGGTTGAACAGGTTCTCCTTCTTGTCCCAGCCGATGACCCGGTGCCTGCGGGACAAATACGAGTAAAGACCCCTGCCCAGATAGCCCTCGTGCCCGATCAGCAAGATGTTCACTTACATTCCTCCGCCATCGATTCCCACTATCGCCCCCGCCATGAACGAGGCGTGATCGGAGCACAGGAAGGCCGCTACCGGGGCGATCTCATCGGCGCGGCCGAGGCGCCTGATGGGCAGGTGCTCCTTGAAATAGCTTTCCAGGGCGGCGGGGTTCTCCTTTTGCAGCTTGGCGAAATGACGGCCCTCGGAATAGATCGCGCCGGGCGCCACCCCCGACACGATCACGTTGTCCTTGGAAACCTCGCGGCTGACCGTTTTCACGTAGCCGTCCAGGGCGCATTTCGCCGAAACATAGGCCGCGTAGCCGTTGTAGGTGTACGTCGAAAGCGTGGAGACGTGAACGACACGGCCCCATTTCCGCTCGACCATCTTCGGAATGAAGATCCGGTTGAGCTCGTGGCCTACTCCGACGTTGAACTGCCAGACCTTCTTCCAGTCGTCGATGGGCGCCGCCAGACCCGGAAAGACCATCGCCGAGCCTCCGAGGTTGTGGACGATGATGTCGAGCGCGCCCAGCTTGTCGATCCCCCCTGAGAGCTCGGCGATTCCGCCGGCCGACGTGAGGTCGAGGGCAAAGCTGTGATGATTTCCCTTCGGTCCACCCAACTCGCGCTTGACCGATCCGAGGGGCTCCGCAGAACGGGCCACGACGATCACGCGGGCCCCCTCCTTGGCCAGCTCTATCGCGATGGCGCGTCCGATGCCGCGACTCGCACCCGTGACCAGAGCGAGGCGTCCTGCGATTCCCAAATTCATGCCTGAAATTATATCAACGGGTGGATACGCCCCGCTCTGCACCGTTCGACCGGATCGAGCGGGTCTCGATTAGACTTCCGCGTGTGAGCCCCCTGGTCTCGATCGTCATTCCCTGCTACAACCAAGGCAACTATCTCGCGCAGGCGATCGAAAGCGTCCTGTCGCAGGACTACGCGCGCGTCGAGCTGATCGTGCTGGACGACGGCTCGACCGATGGCACGAAAGCGGTGCTCGCAGCCCGCGCCGGGCGGTTCCGCTGGGAATCCCACGCGAACGTGGGACAGGCGGCGACCCTTAACAAGGGATGGAGGATGGCGAAAGGCGGGATCCTGTCGTATCTCGCCGCCGACGACTTCCTCCTGCCGGGAGCGGTCGGGAAGTCGGTGGAAAAGCTGGTCGCAAACCCCACCGCCGTACTCACCTACCCCGACTATGAGCTCGTCGATCCGCGATCACGCACCGTTCGCCGGGTCCGCACACGTGATTTCAGCTATAGAGACCTTGCGGTCGGGCTGTTTTGCCAGCCCGGGCCGGGGGTTTTCCTTCGGCGCGAAGCGTTCGATCGTGCGGGTCCCTGGAACGAAACTCTGAAGCAGATTCCCGACTACGAGTATTGGCTGCGGCTCGGATTGGAGGGCGCATTCCTGAGGATTCCCGAAGTGCTCGCTGCGTACCGGGCCCACGACCAGTCCCAGTCGTTCGCTCCCGTCAATCCGAATCGGGCCGAAGAGATCATCCAGGTGATCTCCTCTCATTTCCGGAATGACCGACTGCCGCCTGAGATCGCCCGGGCGGAGCGGGAGGCCAAGAGCAACGCCCACATTCTCGCGGCGCGCCTGCACCTGCGCTCCAGCCGCCAATCGGCCGCGCTGAAGCACATCGGGCAGGCATTCAGACTCCACCCGGCCTGTTTTCTTCGCCCCCGGACCTGGCACCTGATCGTCGATGGCCTGTTCAACCGGATTGGTCACAGGCTTTTGTGGCGATTCAATCGGCTATTCTCCAGGGATGAACGGTGAGCGCCCCGGCCAGCTACAATTGCCGCGGGTCCACAGTCGCACTGGCGATTGCTTTCGGTGCATTACCATGAGGCTTCTGGTTCTCGGCGGCGACGGCATGCTCGGCCACCAAGTGTTGCGTCAGCTGAGAGGAAAGCACGAAATCCATGTCACGCTCAGACGGCAACGAGAGTCCTACCAGTCTCAGGACTTGTTCAAGGGCGAACGGACCTATTTCGGGGTCGACGCGCGCTCGTTCGACGGGCTCCGGGAGACCGTCGCGGCGTGCCGCCCGGACGCGGTCATCAATGCGATTGGAATCGTCAAGCAGCGCGCCGAAGCGATGGATGCGATTCAAAGCCTCGAGGTCAACGCCCTGCTGCCGCACCGATTGGCCGTGATTTGCGGGGGCGCCGGGGCGAGGCTCGTGCATTTCAGCACCGATTGCGTATTTTCCGGGCGCCGCGGCAACTACCTGGAAACCGACGTCTCGGACGCGGAGGATCTGTACGGGCGCACCAAATATCTGGGAGAGCCGAGCGGCCCGCATTGCTTGACCCTTCGGACATCGATCATCGGGCGCGAGCTGACCCGCAAGTCCGGATTGCTCGAGTGGCTTCTCGCGCAGCGTGGCACAATCAAGGGGTATACCGAGGCCATTTTCTCGGGACTTACCACTTTGGAGATGGTGCGCGTCATCGAGAGAGTTCTGGCGGCCCCGACCCCGCTCGCGGGCGTTTACCACGTCTCGGGCGGGACCATCAGCAAGTTCGCGCTCATCACGATGATCCGCGACGCCCTGGGCCTCCCCGTGCGCATCGAGCCTGACGACGAGGTCCGCTGCGACAGGAGCCTGGTCTCGACCCGATTCAGGTCGGCGCTGGGCTACCAACCGCCCACGTGGAATGCGATGGTCGATGAGCTCGTGAAGGATATTCGAGGAACCCGCTGATGATTTTCGAAGGCAAGCGCATCCTCGTGACCGGGGGCACGGGGTCCATGGGGAAAACTTTCGTCCGCCGGGCCCTGACCGGGGAGCTGGGCACCCCCAGCAAGGTGATCGTATTGTCCCGCGACGAGGCGAAGCAGCACTCGATGCGCATGTCGTACTTGCACAAGCGGGCGACGACGGACGAGGTCATCTTCCGGAATTTCATGAGCGTTCTCGAGTTCAGAATCGGCGATGTCCGGGATTTCGCCGATGTGTGCTCCGCCGTCAAGGACGCCGACATCGTAGTCAACGCCGCGGCTTTGAAGCAGGTTCCCGTATGCGAGTATTTTCCGGGGCAGGCGGTGATGACCAACTGCATCGGCGCGAGCAACATCGTGCGCGCGATCGAGGAAAACCGCTACCCCGTTCAGACAGTGGTCGGGGTCAGCACGGACAAGGCGTGCAAGCCGGTAAACGTCATGGGAATGACCAAGGCCATCCAGGAGCGGATCTTCACCGCGGCCAACATCCTGAACCCGAGCACGCGTTTCGTCTGCGTCCGGTATGGGAACGTGCTCGCATCGCGCGGGTCCGTGATCCCGCTGTTCCATGACCAGATCCGCCACGGCGGTCCCGTCACCGTCACCGTGCCCGACATGACCCGCTTCCTGCTGACCCTCGAGGAGGCGGTCGACACCGTCATCGCCGCCATCGAGAACGCGAAAAGAGGCGAGACCTACGTGCCCCGCGCGCCCTCTGCGACGGTGATGGACATCGCCACGGCTCTCATCGGCAAGCGGTCGATCAAGATCGACATGGTCGGAATCCGCCCGGGAGAGAAAATGCACGAGATCCTGGTGTCGGAAGAAGAGGCCAATCACTGCGTCGCGCGAGGCCGGAACTACGCTATCCGCCCCATGCTTCCCGAGCTTGCGGACGAGCGCTCCAAGGAGCCCAACGCCCTGGACAAGGAATACAGCTCGGCCGATGCCGTACTCGGCCGCGACGCCACCGTGCAACTCCTGAAGCGGCAGGGCCTCCTCGACGGGCCCGGCGAGTTCGAGACGAACGAGGAAATGCTGCGTTAGTCCTCACAAGGGAAGGCATCCGGTATGGCACTGAAGGTGATGACGATCGTCGGCACTCGCCCGGAGCTGATCAAGCTTTCAAGGGTCATTGCCGAGCTCGACGCCCGCCTGCCTCATGTCCTGGTGCACACGGCGCAAAACTTCGACTACGAGCTGAACAAGATCTTTTTCGAGCAGCTGGAGATCCGCAAGCCGAATCACTTCCTGGAGACGGCGGCGGGTACGCCCGCCCAGACGATCGCGAACGTGATCGCAAAATCGGACGAGATCCTGGAAAGGGAGAAGCCCGATGCGCTGCTGCTGCTGGGGGATACGAACAGCTGCCTGGCAGCCATAGCCGCCAAGCGGCGCAAGGTCCCCATTTTCCACATGGAGGCCGGCAACCGCTGCTTCGACCAGCGCACTCCCGAGGAGATCAATCGAAAAATCGTCGATCACGTCAGCGACATCAATCTTCCGTACAGCGAGCACGCGCGGCGGCACCTCCTTGCCGAAGGCCTGAAGTCCGACACCGTCATCAAGACCGGGTCGCCGATGAAGGAGGTATTGCAGTACTACATGCCGAAAATCGAGCGGTCCGCCGTCTTAAAGGAGCTCTCCCTCGGGCCGGGGGGCTACTTCCTCGTGAGCGCGCACCGCGAGGAAAACGTCGACGTGCAGGAGAACCTGTTCGCATTGCTGGACTCGATCAGGGCGTTGCAGGAAACCTACCGCGTTCCTGTCATATTTTCCACGCATCCGCGAACCAGAAAGCGCCTCGAGGAGCAGGGCCGGAGCGACGCGGGACCCGATGTCCGGTTCCTGAAGCCCTTCGGCTTCCTGGATTATGTGAAGCTCCAGATGAACGCGCGATGCGTCATATCCGACAGCGGAACGATCACCGAGGAATCCTCGATCATCGGCTTCCCCGCTATCACCGTACGCAATACGCACGAGCGGCAGGAAGGGATGGACGAGGGAACCCTGATCATGAGCGGCCTTCGCACCGAGAACGTGCTGAAATCGATCGAGGTCACGCTTGCGCACCACGTGGAGGGCAAGCGGGTGTTCAGGACGGTTCCGGACTACGAAGCCGACAACGTGTCGAAGAAAGTCGTGCGGCTCATCCTGAGCTACACGGGCTACGTGAACCGCTATACCTGGCACCGATAGGTCGAGGTCGTGCTCGCGGGCGTGGCGCCTACACCCGCACCAGCCAGAGCGATCCCGGCTCGCAGCGGGCGATCGTCTCCGCCAGAACGGGACACTTCTCCGCGAGCTTCTCCGGAAAGTGATGTCTCAGGTAGTTCAACGCCGCGAGTATCCTGAAGCCCCCGTTGAACGAAAGAAACGCTTCGACCAGATACTGCTCGTTCCAGAACCTGACTTGCTCGAGGACCCATTCGTCCGGGTAGTCCTTGGGCGTAAAAATGTCATGGATGTGCACCAGCACGCCGGGCCTCAGAGTCGGCAGGATCTCGAGGTACTCCACGACTACATCGCCCTGCGGCCGGATGACGTGCGACGAGTCGATGAAGAGGATGTCGTTCTTGCCGAGCTCGGCGAATTTCCGGCGATCGATATCCTCCACCGGTTTTCTGAGGACCTCGACGCCATCGACATCGCCGAGCCATGGCATCTCATAGGGCTCGATACAGACGTGTCGGCAGCGATATGAAGGGTCGTCGCGGCGGTTTGCGGCGACGGCGTTTCTCGCCATGAGGGTCGACATGCCGCTGCCGATTTCGAGAATCGTCGACGGCTTGTACAGCCGTATCAGGCCGTGCAGGAATTCGGCGTCGCCGGGTCCAAAATTGGGGTTGTTGTAGTAGTACTCCAGCTCACCCCGCTTCTCGCGCGGAAAACCCTTCAGCTCCTCGCCGAAGCGAAATCGCTCGAGCAGCTCCAGCTGTCCCCGTTCGTTGAAGTCGATCCCCGGAAGCATTCGGTCCTCGCGCAGGGAACGGCGCAGATGGCGTGGATTGAACATCGGCTCGTAGTAGTGGTCTCGAATCGGGAACACGCCCACCATTTCGAGCACCATTTTGCTGATCCGCATCCGGTAGACACCGACGCGGCGGATGAGCTTGAGGAGCAGCGCCGAAAAAAAAGTGAGCGGCACGAGCACCACGTCGGCAACGGGAACGACGATTCCCACGATCAGCCTCTTGATCAGAGGCACGCGAACGAGGTCGAGCAGCGGATTCAAAAGATATTTTGACTTAGGCCCGCGAGGGCGCGGCTTGAATGATCAATTATACTTGGGGCGAATGAACGTTCCGTTCGCCCCCGTAAGTGCGGTCATCCCTTGCTACCGGTGCGCCGGAACAATCGACCGTGCGGTCCGTTCGATAGCGAACCAAACGCTGAGGCCGGTCGAGCTGATCCTGGTGGACGACCAGAGCGGCGATGCCGCCCGCGGCGCGCTCGAAAAGGTGAAAGCCAGCCTCGGGCCGGACTGGATCAAGCTTGTCGCCCGGGACCGGAACGGCGGCCCCGGCGCGGCGAGAAACACCGGCTGGGAAGCCGCGACTCAGCCCTATCTTGCATTTCTCGACGCCGATGACGCCTGGCACCCGAGGAAGATCGAACTGCAATACCAGTTCATGCGCAGAAACCCCGAAGTCGCCCTTTGCGGACACCGGTCCCGACGTACGCGAGGTCTCGAGCCTGAACAGGTCGAGTCTCTCTCGGCGGCCGCGGAGGAAATAAGCGCATCCGCGCTGCTGCGTGGCAACCGCTTCGTCACACCATCGGTGATGCTGAGACGCGATTTGCCGCTGCGGTTCGCCGAGGACCGGCGCCACATGGAGGATCATCTCCTATGGCTGCAAATAGCCTTCGCAGGATACCGCGTTGTCCGCCTGGATGCGGAGCTCGCTTTTCTGTACAAGGCTCCGTTCGGGGAGGGGGGCCTGAGCGCGGACCTGTGGCGAATGGAAGCCGCGGAGCTCGACAACTACAAACGCCTGTTCCGTGCAGGCTCGATCGGCGCTCTTGCGACTCTCGCGCTGTGGACGTGGTCGCTCGCGAAGTTCGCGCGGCGGCTGGCGTACTTTCTCGTCCCGGCACTTCGCAATCGGCTCGATCCCAAGTGAACCGGCGGCAATCCGGCACATGATCTCGATCTCGATCGCAAGCCACCGCCATGGTCCGATGGCCAGGCGCCTGCTTTCCGACCTCGACACTTACTGCGCGGGCGGCATCGAGATCATCCTCACCGAGAATGTTCCCGAGGACCCGGCGGTGGACTGGTCCCTCGTTTCTGTGCCGGTCAAAGTCCTGCGCAACAGCGAGCCCCGCGGCTTCGGCGCCAATCACAACTCGGCCTTTCGGCAATCGCGCGGGGAGTTCTTCTGCGTTCTCAATCCCGACGTGCGCCTGACGTCCGACCCGTTCCCGGAGCTCCTCAGCGAGCTGAGCGCGCCCCACGCCGGCGTCGTCGCGCCCCTGATCGTCGACTCCGGCGGCGCGGTCCAGGAAAGCGCCCGCCGCTTTCCCACTCTCGTTTCCCTGCTGCGCAAGGCCCTGATCTCGCCGGTCCCGCCCGACTATGCCATCCGCGATGAGCCGTTTTCCCCCGATTGGGTTGCCGGAATGTTCATGGTGTTTCCCCGCGACGTCTTCAGGGAGATCGAGGGATTCGACGAGCGCTATTTCCTCTACTACGAGGACGTCGATCTTTGCGCCCGGCTCAGGCGGAAAGGCTACGAGATCAGGTTGACTCCGCGAGCGCGGGCGATTCACGACGCTCAGCGGGACAGCCACCGGGACCTCGAGTACTTCGCGAGGCATCTTCGCAGCGTGCTGCGGTATCTACTCTCCAGGCCTCAGCGCCGGTTGTAGATGTCCTCGAAGCGGACGATATCGTCCTCGCCGAGATAGCCGCCCGATTGGACCTCGATCAGAAAGAGCGGGGTCTTCCCCGGGTTCTCCAACCTGTGCTTGGTGCCTATGGGGATGTACGTGGATTCGTTCTCGGACAGCAGCTTCGTCTCCTCGCCGCGAGTCACCTTCGCGGTGCCCGATACCACCACCCAGTGCTCCGCGCGGTGGTGATGCATTTGCAGGGACAGCGCCTCGCCCGGCTTGACCATGATGCGCTTGACCTGGAAGCGCTCCCCCGCGTCGATACTCTCGTAGTAGCCCCAAGGCCGGTAGACACGGCTGTGCGAGACGTGCTCGGTCCTGGCTTTGCGGTCCAGTGTTTCGACGACTTCCTTGACCTCCTGCGAGCGCGCCTTGTCGGCCACGAGCACGGCATCGTCGGTCTCGACGACGACGAGATTCATCGCGCCGAGCACCGACACCAGGCGGCTCTCCGCGCGGACGTAGCACCCTTTCGCGTCGCGCAGGTCCACGTCTCCGTGCACGACATTCTCGCCCTGGTCCTTCTTGCCGGTTTCCCAGAGAGCCGTCCATGAACCGACATCGCTCCAGCCGATGTCGGCCTGTACGACCACGCCCGCCGCGGTGCGCTCCATCACCGCGTAGTCCATGGACTCCGAGGGGCAGGCCTCGAATGCGGCCGAATCCAGCCGCAGGAAATCGAGGTCGCTCTTGCCCGCTTCCAGCGCGGCCTTCGCGCCTGCCGCGATATCCGGGCGGAAGCGCTGCAGCTCCTCCAAGTAGCGCTTGGCCTGGAACGCGAACATGCCGCTGTTCCAGAAGAACCGGCCGCTCGATAGATAGCGTTGCGCCGTTTCGAGGTTGGGCTTCTCGACGAAGCGGCTCACTCGAAAGCTGCCCTTGGTCCCGGAGATCGGCTCGCCCCGCTCGATGTAGCCGTAACCGGTGACCGGACCTGCCGGCGTGATCCCGAACGTGACCAGCGAGCCGCCCGCGACCAGGGGAAGCGCGGTGGCGATCGCCGAGTGGAAGGCCGGCACGTCTTGGATCAGATGGTCCGACGGCAGGATGAAAAGGCACGCGTCCGGATGGCGGGCCTGAACGTGCAGCGCCGCGACCGTCACTGCAGGCGCGGTGTTGCGGCCGACGGGCTCGAGAATCTGTACGGCGGGCTTCACGCCGATCTCCCTCAGCTGCTCGGCGACCAGAAACCGGTGCTCGCTGTTCGATACCACGATCGGTGCGAGAGCGCCCCGGACACCTTGCAGGCGCAGCACGGTATCTTGAAGCAAGGTGTGCTCCGACACGAGAGGCAGGAATTGCTTCGGCAGCAGGCGCCGCGACATCGGCCACAGGCGGCTGCCCGTGCCACCGGAGAGAATCACAGGATAAAAGGAAGCCGCCACTCCCGCGCCTCGCCTTCGGATAAGGCGCGTATTGTAGTGGCACACGGTGTCCGCAGATAGAGGCTTGTTAGAATCCCGCATGGCCCCTAAGAGGGGGAAGGACACCCTCCCTGCCGTCAAGCTGCGCGTTCTCGTCACGGGTGCATCGGGTTTCGTCGGTGCCGCCCTTTGCCGGGAGCTGCTTGCGCGCGGGCACGCGGTGCGCGCGGCGGTGAGACGCCTGCCCGCTCCGATGGAAGCCTCGTCCAGGGTGCAGTACGTCCTAGTCCAGGACATCGCCGGGGAGCTCGACCGGCGCGCGCTGCTCGAGGGCATGGACGCCGTCGTCTACCTTGCGGGGATAGCCCATCGCAGCGCCGGTGAAGAGGAGCTGCGGCGCGTCAACGTCGCAGCCCCGGTTCGGATGGGGGAAGCGGCCGCGGGGCGCGTCCGGCGCTTCATCTTCACGAGCTCGCTCAAGGTGCACGGCGAGGACTCCGGCGCCGGCGCTTTCAGCGAAACCGACGCCCTGCACCCCGAGGATCTTTATGGGCGCTCGAAGGCGGAAGCCGAGCGGGCGCTGGAGGCGGTGGCGGCCCGGAGCGGCATGGAGCTCGCGCTGATACGTCCGCCGCTCGTCTACGGTCCCGGGGTCAAGGCCAACTTCCTGCGCCTGCTGCGCTGGGTCGATTCCGGATGGCCTTTGCCTCTCGCGGGCGTGCGCAACCGTCGAAGTCTGATCTACGTCGGCAACCTGGCCGATGCCCTCGCCCGATGCGTGGAGCACCCGCGCGCGTCCGGCCCGGTTCTCGTAAGCGACGACGAGATCGTTTCGACCCCGGAGCTGGTTTCGCGTATCGCCCTTGCGCTCGCTCGCCCGGCAAGATTGGTCCGGGTGCCGCTTCGTTTTCTGCAGGTGCTCGCGACAGCCGCGGGCCGCGGCGAGGAAGTCCGCCGCTTGACCGGAAATCTCGTGACCGACACCTCCGCGACGCGGCGGCTGCTCGATTGGCGCCCGCCGCACGCGCTAGACGCGGGCCTTGCCGAGACCGCCCGCTGGTTCAGGTCGGTGCGCCGCTGAGATACACTGGGCGCGATGTCCTTCGTCTTCGAATCCATGCAAGTCTCGGCCGCACGCAGCCCGATTTCAGCCCGAGTCGAGCGGGAGTTGCTGGTAGCGCTCGCGTTCGTCCTACCGCTGTTCGAAGCCCCCAAGAATATCCTCTGGGTCGCGCTCCTCGCGGTCTGGCTCTCGAACCGCTGGCGCGCACGAAGCTTCGGCGGCCCCTGGGATCCATGGGACACGCTGATCGCCCTCTGGATCGGCTCGGGCTTCGCGGTCGCGGCGTTCGCGGGAATCCGCGGAGACGAATGGCACGCGGCGGTCGACATCGTGCGCTACGGCAGCGTGCTGTGGATACTCAAACGCAGCCGCCATCCCGATTCGACGTGGCTCGCGTTGGTCGCGGCGATTGTCTTGGGAACGATCGCGGCGCTCGCATGGAGCTACTACGATTTGCTCCACGCGACGGCCTACCGAGCGCTGAATCTGAATTCGGTCGGCCATGTCAACCACAGCTCGAACTATCTCGCCATCGTATGCGGCGTTGCGCTGATGTGGGCGAGGAGCCGCTGGCGGCATTCGAGCATGCCGTGGCGCGCAGCATACTGCGCCTTGCTTGCGCTGCTGGTCGTATCCCTCTTCTGGATGCAGAGCCGCGCCGCCGTCGGAGCGGCATGCATGATGGCGTTCTTCCTTCTCTCGGTGTACGCAGTGCGAAGACGCGAGAGTCTGGTCCCGACCGTCTTGGCCGCCGTCGTCGCCGTCGGCGCTGTGCTGATTCTCAGCCCTGAGGTAGTCCAGAAGAACAAGGCGTTCATGGAGAAGAGCTACGTGCTCAACGGCCGGGAGGAAATCTGGCGAGTGGGGCTTGCAGCCTGGCGCGAGTTTCCCGTTTTCGGAGTCGGCATGGACAACTTCGGCCGCATCAACTACGAGGGCCTGGAGTCCTGGAGCGCAAAGCGCGGCGAGGCTTTCGACAAGCGGGCGTTTCTCACCGGACCGCACGGGCACAGCCTGTTCGTCAACACACTGGCCGAGCGGGGGCTGGTTGGACTCGGGAGTTTGCTCGCGGTGCTCGCGGCATGGGCGCTCGCCCTCGCTCGCCGGCTTCCGAGGGCGGACGCTCCACCGCTCTCGTGGATCTATTGGGGTGGTGCGGCGGGCGCCTGGACGATCACCGTCGTTGCGGGCGTGCTGAATACGACGCTTCATCACGAGCAGGCGCTGCTGTGCGCACTGCTTCTCGGTGGATGGCTCTCGCTCTCGCGGGGAATCTCGGATCGTGACGCCAGTCAATGATTGCATCCCCGAGGTCTCTAAATAGCACGGTCAGATTGAATACGCTGCGACGCAAGGTTCAGCATTTGCTGGCTATCGACCGTGCTGTGTTTTTTTCCATCGTTGGAAAAATATGGAATGCGTGCGCCGGACTAATCCTGGTGTTCATGATCGCCGTGTTTTTTTCTCCGGAGCAGCAGGGCTACTACTACACATTCACCTCGTTGCTCGCGTTTCAGATATTTGCCGAGCTGGGTCTCGGCACTGTTCTCACCTACTACGCCAGCCATGAGTGGGCAAAGCTCGCGTTCGATCCACACGGTCGGGTAACCGGCGATCCGGATGCATTGTCAAGGCTCACCAGCCTGGGGAGATTCGCGCTCAAGTGGTACCTGGCCGCCGGTGCGGCCTTGATCCTGATTCTTGCTGTAGGCGGCTTATTGTTCTTCACGACAGATGGGAATCCCGCATCTCCCTGGAGGGCACCGTGGATCGCGCTGTGTGTGGTTACAGGCCTCAGCATCTGCGTGGTCCCCATATGGGCGTTGTTGGAGGGATGTAACCAGGTTGCGAACGTCTATGCGTTCAGGGTCATGCAATATGTCGCATCCAGTGTTGCGGCATGGGTGGGGATCTATTTCGGCGCAGGGTTGTGGGTCCCTGCTATCGCGGGGACGGCAGGACTCCTGGCGATGGTGGTCACGGTCGGGCCCCGCTATGGCGGGTTTGTCGGGACGCTTCTGCTGGGGCGCCCCAAGGGCCCATCACTAAGCTGGCGGGTGGATGTATTGCCGATGCAGTGGCGTATCGCACTGAGTTGGATCAGCGGGTATTTCACCTTCTCGCTGTTTACCCCGGTGTTGTTCCATTACCAGGGATCCTTGGTTGCGGGCCAGATGGGTATGACTTGGGCTTTCGTCAGCGCGTTGCCGGCAGTGACCTCGAGCTGGATTACCCCGAAAGCGCCATATTTTGGGATGTTGATCGCGCAGCAGCGGTACGCCGAGCTGGATCGGGCGTTCTGGCGGATCACTGCAATAGTGGCCGCCGTGACCGCAGTGGGCGCACTTGGCGTCTGGACGCTGGTTTATGTCCTCAATTACCTCAATCATCCCTTTGCGATCCGCCTGCTCCCCCCCGCGGCAACAGGCTACTTCCTTCTGGGCACGATCCTGGCATCTGTCTCGGTGCCGATGGCTACTTATCTGCGCGCCCACAAGCAGGAGCCCTTGCTGGTGCTGTCGGTTATCGGCGGCCTTCTTACCGGAATCACCGTTGTGATTCTGGGGAAGTACCATTCTGCCGAGGGGGTAGCGATCGGCTACTTCGTCGTGATGGCGGCGTTGACCCCGTTTCTCGCGCTGATCTGGTACCGGCGTCGGGCCGAATGGCATGCGCACGCCATTCCGCTGTAAACAGGAAAATATCGAAATGTGGTCGGCGATGCGAATGGGCACCGTGAATCCGCTGGTTTCGATCGTCGTTCCCTGCTACAACCAAGGCAATTACCTGCGGCAGGCGGTCGAGAGCGTGCTTTCGCAGGACTATCCGCGCGTGGAGCTGATCGTTCTCGATGACGGCTCGAACGACGACACGCCCGAAGTGCTCGCCTCGTACGCGGGAAGGTTCCATTACGAGTCGCAAGCGAACATGGGGCAGGCCGCGACACTGAACAAGGGCTGGCGCATGTCCAAGGGCGAGATCCTTTCGTATCTCGCGGCCGACGACTTCCTACTGCCGGGAGCGGTCGCAAGGGCGGTCGAAACACTGGTCGCGAATCCCGAAATCGTTCTATCTTATTGTGACTACAACCGCGTCGACCCTCAATCGCACGTCATCTGGCGGGTTCGCACACAGGAATTCAGCTATTGGAATCTCTCCGTTGGCCTGGTCTGCCAGCCGGGCCCGGGGGTCTTCTTCAGGCGCGACGCATTCGAGCGCGCCGGTTTCTGGAATGAAACCCTGAGGCACACTCCCGATTTTGAATACTGGCTGCGACTCGGACTGGAAGGCGGGTTTCTGAGGATTCCCGAAGTCCTCGCCGCGTACCGGATGCACGCCAGCTCGCAGTCGCTCGCGGCGGCGAGCCCGCAGCTCGCCGATGAGATGGTTCGCGTCATATCCTCACACTTTCGCAATCCAAAATTGCCGACGGAAATCGCGCGGGACGAACCTCAGGCTATGAGCAACGCTCACGTGGTTTCGGCGCGCCAGCATCTGCGCTCGGGCCGATTTCTCGCGGCTTGGGCTCACATGCGCGACGCGCTCCGGCTTCATCCGCGCAGCTACCTTCGCGCCCGGAACTGGCGCTTGCTTCTGAATGGATTGATCAACAGGATCGCGTATAGGGTTTTCTGGCGCTTCAACCGAATGTTCTCCGGAAAATGAGTCGTACACATCCGAGCGGCTCCCAGTGGATGTTTCGGTAACCGGGGCTACAGGCCTTGTAGGTGCCTCCCTCGTTCAATTTCACCTTCGGCGAGGGGACTCGATCCGCATTCTGGCGAGGAATCCCCACGCGGCCGCACGCCTGTTTCCGTCGGCGCGAGTGTTCCAGGGAGATCTAAGGGTCGCCCAGGCTATTCCGGCCGATTTTGTCGCCGACGCGGATGTGCTCTATCATTGCGCCGCGCAGATATACGACGAACGCGAGCTACAGGCGACGAACATTGCGGGTACCCGCACGCTCGCTCGGCTCGCGGCGGGAAAGGTCCGGCGCTGGGTTCAGGTCAGCAGCGCTTCCGTGTACGGGGCGGTCCGCTCGGGGGAAATCACCGAGACAAGCTTGATACAGCCGGACAGCTCATACGGCAAGACGAAGGCCGAAGCGGAGGCGGCGGTACTCGCGGAAGCCGCGGCAGGAGGCTTCGGAGCGGTTATCGTGCGCCCCTCGAATATCTTCGGCCCCCGCATGAGCAGCGGCTCGCTATTCAAGCTCTTTGCAATGATAAGGCGTGGCTGGTTCTGCTTCGTCGGCCCGCCCGGCGCCGTGATGAACTACATCCATGTGGACAATGTCGCGAGCGCCCTGGCGCTGTGCGCTGCCTCCGATGCCGCGGTCGGCCATGTCTACAACCTTTCTCAGCGGATTTCGATCGAACAGCTCGCCGCGATCGCAGCCGATGAGATCGGGGCTCGGCGTCCGAGCTTGCGCATGCCGGAAGCACCGATGCGCCTTCTGGCAAGCGTTTTCGAGCGTGTGCCGGGCTCACCGCTGACGCATCGCAATCTCGACGCGCTGACGCAACGCGCGCACTACTCATCGGAACGTATCGCGCGGGACCTTGCCTATAATGCGCCGGTGAGCCTGGAAACCGGTCTCCGCGAGCTCGTCAAATCATGGCTGCGGCAAGGCTGAAATCGCGGCAGTCCGCCCGCCAAAAGGAGACTTTGAGGCCGAGAATCTGCATCGTCGTGGCCTCACCGATGACCCTGCGGACACTCATCGCGCAACATGTCGCTGCCCTGGGAGTCAGATACGACCTGACCACGGTCGCCAATGTCAAGAACGGCGAGGAACGCCCCGTCCGGGCCGGCGTCAACTTCGTTTCACTTCCGATTCACCGCGAAATTGCGCCCTTGCGAGATCTGGTATGCCTATTTCTGCTGGTCCGATTTTTCGCACGGTCGTCGTTTGTCGCCGTTCAATCGGTTACTCCCAAGGCCGGACTGCTGGCGATGACCGCTGCGATGGCGTGTCGCGTTCCGGTAAGGCTACATATCTTCACGGGCCAGGTATGGGTTACGCGTAAAGGAGCGATGCGGTCCATCCTCAAGCTGATGGACCGAATTGTCGCGGGTTGTGCGACGCACATTCTGGCGGACAGCCATTCGCAACGCGATTTCCTGGTTTCGGAGCGCGTGGTGAGCGCAGACAAGTGCCGAGTCCTGGGGAAGGGCTCGATCGCCGGAGTAGACGCAGCGCGCTTCAAGCCGGACGCCGCGGCGAGAGCGCAGCTGCGTGGCCATCTAGGGTTCCGTGAGGACGACATCGTCTTCCTCTACGTCGGGCGGATTCACCGCGACAAGGGCATGCTCGACCTCGCGGCCGCTTTTTCACGCGTGTCCGCCGCCAATGAAAAGGTTCGCCTGCTCGTCGTGGGCCCCGATGAAAACGGCACGCTCGAGGCAATGCAGGCGGCGCTCGGTCGAGCGACGGAGCGCGCTCGTTTCCTGAGCTATACCGACGAGCCGGAGCGATACATGTCGGCCGCGGATGTATTTTGCCTTCCGAGCTACCGCGAAGGCTTTGGTGTCGCGGTCATCGAGGCGGCCGCGTGCGGGCTTCCGACCGTCGGCACGAGGATCTATGGCGTGACCGACGCGATCGACGAAGGCGTTACGGGTCTGCTGTTCGAGCCCGGCGAAGTCGACGCTCTCGCGGAGTGCATGAACCGCCTCGCCCGGGAACCCGATCTGCGGATATCGATGGGAAAGCGCGCCCGCGAGAAAGCGCTGCGCGATTTTCCGGAGGATCCGATCACCCGCGAACTGATGCAGCTCTACGCGGCCGCAATCGGCTGAACGCAACTGCGATCGGCTAGAATATTGCATGTTCAAGCGAGCCATGGACATCTCCATTTCCTCGTTGCTGATACTCGCTCTGTCCTTGCCATTGCTGATCACGGCTCTCGCTGTGCGCCTGACGATGGGATCGCCGGCGCTATTCCGCCAGACGCGCCCCGGCTACAGGAGCCGCTTGTTTGATCTTCTGAAATTCCGCACCATGACCGATGCGGTCGACGAAAGGGGCAAAGCGCTGCCCGACGAGCTCCGCTTGACACGAACGGGACGCTTCTTGCGCCGCACCAGTCTCGACGAGCTGCCGCAGCTGTGGAACGTCTTGCGCGGCGAGATGAGCCTCGTCGGGCCTCGGCCGCTGCTCATCGAGTATCTGCCTCTCTATACGGCCGAGCAGGCGCGGCGACACGACGTTCGCCCAGGTATCACCGGTTGGGCGCAGGTCAACGGACGCAACGACCAGTCCTGGGAGGAGCGATTCCGGCTCGACGTATGGTACGTCGATCACCGCTCGTTCTGGCTCGATCTTAAGATCCTCTGGCTGACGATCCTGCGCGTGCTGCGGGCAGAGGGAGTCAGCCGCCCGGGGCACGCGACCATGCCGCGCTTCACCGGCGGCCGCGGCGAACCGAGCAATGGATAAGCGGCCGGCGCTCGTCATCGTCGGCGCGAGCGGCCACGCCAAGGTGGTGATCGATATCGTCGAAAAAGAGGCGCGCTACGAGATCTCCTATCTGTTGGACGACAACCCGGCACTGCAAGGGAAGGTGTTCTTCGGCTACCGCGTTACGGGTGCGACGTCGAGCATTCTCGCCGGCGCCGCGGGCGAAAAGCCGTCGACGCTGGTCGCGATCGGCAATAACGAGATTCGAATGCGCATCGCAGGCTGGCTGCGCGCGAACGGCTTCGAGCTCGCGCGCGCGGTCCACCCTCAATCTCAGATCGGCCGTGCAGCGACGATCGGAGCGGGAACGGCGGTCATGGCCGGCGCGGTCGTGAATTCCGACACGACGATTGGCGAGAACGTCATCGTCAACACCGGAGCGACGATCGACCACGACTGCGTCGTCGGCGACGGCGCGCATATCGCGCCGGGCGCGCACCTCTGCGGCGGCGTGCGGGTCGGGTCGGGAACCTTCATCGGCGCCGGCACGGTGATCATTCCGGGCGTTCGCGTCGGCAGCAACACGACAGTCGGCGCCGGGTCCACCTTGCTCGAGGATGTCCCCGAGAACGTCAAGGCGGCCGGCTCGCCGGCGCGGAGGCTCCCCGCTTGAGCGCGCGACCGCGGAGCACGTCCGGCGACCGTCTGGCCGTCGAGGGCGGCACCCCGGTGCGCGACACGCCCTTTGCCCCTTGGCCCTACTACGCGCCAGACGAGGTCGAAGCGGCGGTGCGCGTTCTTTCTTCGGGCAAGGTGAACTACTGGACGGGAGAGGAAGCCCGACTCTTCGAGCGCGAATACGCTGCGCACGTCGGCTGCGCTCACGCCGTCGCGCTTGCAAACGGCACCGTCGCCCTGGAGCTTGCGCTCGCGTCCCTTGAAATCGGCCCCGGAGACGAAGTCGTCGTGCCCAGCCGCACTTTCATCGCCACCGCGAGCTGCGCGGTGATGCGTGGAGCCACGCCGGTGATCGCTGACGTCGACCCGGTAAGTCAAAACCTCACCGCCGATACCATACGCTCGGTGCTCTCGCCGCGGACCAAGGCGATCATCCCGGTGCACCTCGCGGGGTGGCCGTGCGACATGGACCCCATCATGGTCCTCGCCCGCGAACGAGGGCTGAAAGTCATCGAGGATTGCGCCCAGGCGCATGGCGCGCTCTACAAGGGGCGCCCCGTCGGTTCGATCGGCGACGCCGGTGCGTTCTCGTTTTGCCAGGACAAGATCATCACCACCGCGGGCGAAGGCGGAATGCTGGTGACGAACGACCAGACCCTGTGGTCCCGAGCCTGGTCCCACAAGGATCACGGCAAGAGCTACGACACGATCTACCATCAGCCGGCGCCCAAGCCGGGCCTGTTCAACTGGATCCACGAGAGCTTCGGCACGAACGGGCGCATGACCGAGCTGCAGGCTGCGATCGGACGGGTGCAACTGGGCAAGCTTGCGCAATCGCGGCGCGACCGCCAGCGGAACGCCGCCATTCTCAGCGAGGCGTTTTCCCGTGCTCCCGGCTTGAGGGTCACGGTCCCTGCGGAGGATCTCGGCCATGCGTACTACAAGTACTACGTCTTCGTGCGCACCGAGGCGCTCCGCGCAGGCTGGACTCGCGACCGGATCCTGGCGGCGGTGAACGCGGAAGGCGTGCCCTGCGCCGTAGGCAGCTGCAGCGAGATCTACCTCGAGAAGGCTTTTCCGCGGTCGATGCGGCCCCATAAACGCCTCGACGTTTCCCGCGCGCTCGGCGAGACGAGCCTGTGCTTCATGGTGCACCCGACGTTGGCGGAACGCGACATGCAGGACACCGGGCGCGCGGTTGCCAAGGTCATGCGCGCCGCCGCGCGCTGATGAAGAAAACTCTCGCACCCTGGCAGACCTGGGTCACCGTCGCTCACGACATTCTGGCGGCTGCAGCGAGCTGGCTGGTCGCCTATCAGCTCCGCTTCAATTTCGAGGTGTCGGAGTTCTACGCGACCCTCATGTTCACCGATCTCGCCTGGATACTCCCGTTGCAAGCCTTGCTGTCGTGGCGCTCCGGAATGTACCGGGGCCTGTGGCGCTACGCCACTCTCACCGATCTGCGACGCATCCTGGTCGCTGCGGGGTTGGGGGCGCTCGGCATCGCGGCCGTGGTCGTGCTTTTCAGGCTCGTCTACGTTCCGCGTTCGGTCGTCGTCATGTATCCGATTCTGCTCGCCGCCGTGATGAGCGGGAGCCGCATCGCCTATCGCGCCTGGAAGGAAGGCCGCATTGCACGTCTGAGTGCGGCCGATTCGAAGCGGGTGATCGTGCTCGGCGCCGGAACTGCCGGGGCGAATCTGCTGAAGAGCCTGGGCCGGAACCCGGAGTGGATCTTCGTCGGCCTGCTGGACGATGACCCCGGCAGGCACGGCCGCGACATCGACGGCGTCAAGGTGCTCGGTCCCCTGGACGCCCTCGCCGACATCGCCGGCAGAAGGGACATCGACCAGGCCATCATCGCCATGCCGGGTGCCACGCACTCCGCGCGCAGGCGCGCGATGGAGCTCTGCAACCGCGCCGGCGTTCCGGCGATGACCGTTCCTTCCTATGAAGATCTCATGTCGGGACGCGTGGGCTACTCGCAGGTGCGGCCGGTCGAGCTCGATGACCTGCTCGGCCGCGACCCGGTGGCCTTGGACAGCGCGGGTATGCGCGAGTGGCTCCAGAGCAAGACCGCGATGGTGACCGGCGCCGGCGGGTCGATCGGCACCGAGCTCTGCCGTCAGCTCGCCCGGTTCGATCCCGAAAGGCTGGTGCTCTTCGAGGCGAACGAGCTTGCGCTCTACCAGATCGAGCAGGAGTTCCACGGGCGCTTCCCGGGGGTTCCGATCGCCTGCGTCATCGGCGACGTCAAGGATGACGCACGCCTTGGACAGACGATCAGGCTCTTCCGGCCCTCGGTGCTCTTCCACGCGGCGGCCTACAAGCACGTCCCGCTGATGGAGGACATGAACGCCTGGGAGGCGATACGCAACAACGCGCTCGGCACCTGGAGGGTCGCTCAAAGCGCGATCGCGGGCGGCGTCGAGAAGCTGGTCCTCGTCTCCACCGACAAGGCCGTCAACCCGACCAGCGTGATGGGAGCGTCCAAGCGCCTCGCCGAGCTCCTTTGCCAAAGCGTGCCTGCGGAGCGTGCGCGCATCGTCATGGTCCGCTTCGGGAACGTGCTCGGCTCGACCGGCAGCGTGATACCGAAATTCCGGGAGCAGATCGAGCGCGGCGGCCCCCTCACAGTGACCCATCCCGAGATCACGCGCTACTTCATGTCGATTCCCGAGGCAGCTCAGCTGGTGCTCCAAGCGGGGCTCATGGGACGCGGCGGCGAGATTTTCGTGCTCGACATGGGCGAGCCGGTCAAAATCGTCGATCTCGCGCGCGACATGATCAGGCTGTCGGGCCTTCGCGACGACAGCATACAGATCGCCTTCACCGGCCTGCGGCCGGGCGAGAAGCTCTACGAGGAGCTCCTCGCCGACAACGAGCATACGGCCGCGACCAGCCACCCGAAGGTCCGCGCGCTGCGGGCGCTCGCGCCTCCCGACGCCGCATGGGTCCGCGAGGCCCTGGCGTGGCTCGAGGCGCCGCAGACGCTCGCGGACGAGGCGGTGCGGACCAAGCTCGCGAGCCTGGTACCCGAATACCATCCCCAGGACAAGCGCTGACGTGGACCTCCTCAAATTTCTCAGCCATCTCGCCTTCGCAGGCACGATTTTCGTCTGCTCCGCGGGCCTGACCTACGTGATGGCGCGCTACGTACGCGTCATGGACGTGCCGAACGACCGTTCCTCGCATTCGCGGCCGGTCCCGAAGTCCGGAGGCATCGCCTTCGTCGCGACCTTCCTGATCGGAAGCCTGATCATCTACTTCGTCGCCGATATCGCCCGCATAGACGACCGTTATTTCTGGGGATACGTGGTCACCGCCGTTCTCCTGGCGGTGGTGTCCTTCGTCGACGACATCACGCAGAAGACATTTCTCGTGAAAGTACTGACGCAGATGGTCTGTGTGGGCGTGGTTCTAGGCTCGGGCGTGGTTCTCACCCGACTTGCGATTCCCTATTGGGGCGAGGTCGAGCTAGGCGCGGTCGGCTACGTTCTCACCTTCCTCTGGATTCTAGGATTGACGAACGCGTACAACTTCATGGACGGCCTTGATGGCCTGGCTGCCGGGGTTGCCGTGATCGCCGCGGGGTTCTTGTGCGCCATCGCCTTCGAGCAAAAGAGCGTCTTCGTCTACATGAGCTCGTACGTGCTGCTCGCAGGCGCCGCCGGCTTCCTGCTCTTCAATTTTCCCCCTGCGAGAATTTTCATGGGGGACATCGGCAGCGCTTTCCTGGGATTTACGTTTGCCACTCTCGCCGTGATCGGTTCGAGTCTCGACCTGGGACGCCTGTCCTTCTATATCGTGCCGATGCTTCTGTTCCACTTCATATTCGACACGTTTTTCACCTTCACGCGGCGCCTGTTGCGTGGAGAGAAGATTCACCTTGCGCACCGCACGCATCTCTACCAGCTACTCAACCGGACCGGTTACAGCCACAGGGCCGTGGCGCTCTTTCACTATGCCCTCGGCGTGGTGCAGGGCGTGGCCGCCTATATCTCGATCGACCTCGCGGCCGACAGGCGCTTGCTCGTCTTCATTCCTTTTCTCGTTTTCGAAATCGCCTACGCGCGCTGGCTGCTCACCCGCGCGGCGAAAATGGGGCTGATCTGAGCAGCCGTCCGAAACCCGCGACCGCGTCCTCGACGCTCAGGTCAAGAAGGTCGCGGCTCGGCGGCCGCAGCAATTCGTGCGGCGTCATCCATGGCCGCCAGCGTTCGGGCGGCGAATCGCCGAAAAAGCACAGTATCGGCTTCTGAAGCGCAGCCCCGAGGTGCATGGCTCCGCCGTCCGCGCACACCACGTAATCGCACAGCGACAGCACCGCGATCAGCGCGCGGAGCGCCTGGGTCGGCCAGGGCAGCACGGGAAGGTCTCGGCAGCGCTCGACAACCGCTTGAGCCTTGTCGTTGTCGCCCGGGTGGGTCGGGTTGTCGGCGTCACCTGGCGCCCACAAGAGCAGGATCCTCGCGTGGTGGCGCTCGGCAATCGCGCGGATCAGTTTCGCGAAATGCTCCGGGGGCCACTGCTGGTTCTTCCTGCGCGCGCTGATGTGAACTCCCACCACGGGCGTGCCCACGCCCAGGCGCGAGAGCGCTTGCTCGGGTTCGCGGCGCAGGCCGGGATCGGGAAAGACCCGGGCAGCAGGAGGAGCGCTGTTGATGCCGAGCGCTTTCAGCAGCCCGAAGACCTGCTCCACCTCGTGCGTTTTCGAGGCCTTATCGTAGGGCAGCGCGATGTCCAGCCGCGAATGCGTCTTGCCTGGATCCGCGTAGCCGAGCACGTGCCGCGCGCCGACCAAACGGGCGAGGCGCAGCGAAAGAGCGGCGAACCCCGGTGTCGCAAGAATGGCGTAGTCGAACTTCTCGCGCCTCAAGGCCAGGATTAGCCGAACGCGGTCGGCGTATACGGACACGAAGGAACGTCCCGCGCCGCGGTGTTTTCCCTTCTCGTAGGCGTACACGGCGTCCACGTCCGGGTTGCCTTCGAGAACCGCCCGGTTGTAGGTATTGACGAGCGCCGCAACGTGTCCGTGGGGATAGCGCTCGCGCAGCGCGGCAAGGAGCGGCGTGGTGCAGACCAGATCGCCGATGTTGTCGCGGCGGATGACGAGAAGCTTCGGGTGCTTGTCCCGCGAGGACGGAGCAGCAGCCGAGGCGCTCATGATTGTGCGGCGGCCTGCCCGGAGCGGGCGTTCCAGGCCGTCTCGATTAGAGCCCGCACGCGTTCGACGAACGCCTCTTCGGAAAACTGTGCGAGGTGCGCCCTGGCCCGATCGGCGTTGAAGCGGAATCCGTCCTCGAGAACAAGCTTCAGCTTGCGCTCGAAATCGGCGCCCCCGTCCTCTCGCGGGTCGCGGTAGCGTAGGCCGGTCGCTCCGTGCATGACGGTTTCGTCGAACGGCGGGCCGTCGGGCGCGAGCACGGGCGTGCCGCAAGCCTGCGCCTCGATCACGTTCAGGCCGAGCGCCTCTTTCTCGGGTAAGCCGGTCAGGAGAAAGTCGATGCTGCGGTAGACCGCCACCACGTTTTTCTGATGACCCCAGAAGCGCACCCGATCCCGCATCGGGCCCAGCGCACGAAGGAGGTCGCGGACCGAGGCATAGCCGCCGCTCCCGAATATCTCGACCTGCACCGTCGGATAGCGAGCAAGGATGGGCGCGATATGCGAGAAGAGCAGAGGGAATTGCTTGATCGGCGTGATTCTCGACACGACGCCCAGGGTCAGGCCCGGGCGACGAACGAAATCGAGGCGAGGGACGAAGGGTTCCCAGAGCGGCTCCATCGCGCCGAGCAGGCGATCGCGCACCTTGTGCCGGTCCCAGTCATAGCGGGAGCCGGCCCGCAAGCGATCCGAATTCCCACCGGTCCGTTCGAGCTGCGCGATTCCGTATAGGGGCTGTGGGTAGACATGACCGATACCCGCAGCGCGAAGGCTTGCGATCACATGCCGCGACCCCGCGACGACGAGATCGAACGGAACAAGCGGCCGCGGGTCCCGTCCGTACAAGGGCATGTGGGCGAAGGCCAGCGCAAGGTGCTCTTGCCCGCGCAATTCACGGACCACTTCCGCCGGCGCCAGCGTATGAAAGAGGACAAGGCACGGGGGCTCGCCTCGCAGAGCGCCCGGCAGTTCCTCCGGACCGCGCAGCGGCTCGAGCCGGACTCCGCCGAGCGGCAGGGCAGACCAGGCTCGCGCGCGCGGGTCGACGAATATGCGCGTGTCGATCCCCAGGCGCCTCAGCGCGCCGGTCAGTATCGCCGTGAAGACTTCGCCGCCGCCGAAGCCCTGCTGGAAGTTGACCTGCTGGACTTGCGGCCGCGCGCTCAAGAAGTCATCACCCGCCGCGCCTTGTCATCAGCGCTTGGCGCCGTACAGATAGGGATTGAATGCAGGGTCGTTGTACATCTTGAACTGCCGGTAGACCTTGAAGCGGGCGCGGCCCGCGAGGCAGTCGGCGAGCAGCGCATCGAAACAGCCAGCGAGATCGGCGCGCTGCTCGCTCAGGCGAGCGAGGCGCGCGCGGCTGGTCTCGAGATGCTCCTTGCCCGCGTCATGGCGCCCGGTCTGAATCCGCATGTGAAAAATCTTGAGCGCGAGAATGGACAGTCGGTCAACCATCGCCCCTGCGGTCTCCGAGTTGAGGCGCGCATCGACGCTGCGCTCCGGGGCCTGCAGCAGGACGAGAAGACACTCGTCTATTTTCTCGATCGCGTCGTTGCGCTTCTGATTGTGGGCGTCGATGGCGCGCTTGTTGGCGGCGATCGCCGAGTCGGGAACGTCCCTGCGCCGCGCTTGATCCTCTTCCTTCCAGAGCGCGCAGTTGCACCTGTGGTTGAGCTCGATGTGCGGCCATACTCCATGCGTTTGTTCCGGGGAAGCGCCGTCCAGCCAATCGGGCCGCGCGAGCGAGCGATCGTGGAATTCGAGAATCTCGCGGGAGCGAGGAATCGTCATCATCACTAGTCTACCCCAGCAGCTTCCGGCATTCCGCGAGCACCGATTCGACCTCGACGGCGTGCATGCAGGCCGGCTCCGGACATTCGTCCAGAGCTCGCGTGCAGCGCCTCACCCATATCACCTCGCGCTTGAACACTCTGTGCTGATCGCGGCAGGGGAAATCGGCGATCGTGACGGCGCCATGGGGGTGGTTCCGCCAGAACCGGCCGGGGCCGAAAAGCGCGGGCGAACCGGGCCCGTAGATCACGACGCTCGGCGTTCGCGCGAGCCTCGCGAGGTGACTCGCGCCGCTGTCCAGGCAAACGAGCAGTCGCGCTCCCTCGAGCAGGCGCCAAAGCTGGGGCAAATCGAGCATGCCTGCGTACGACTGGTGGCGCCGACCCGGATCGATGGCCTCGACCAGGCGCTCACCTCCAGGACCCGCGCAGAACGCGACGTCCAACCCCATCCCCTTCAGCGCGTCGGCAAGCCGGAGCCACTTGTGCGCCTGCCAGAGCCTGAGCGGCGAATTGGCGTCCACGTTGAGCACCGCGTAGTCGCGCCGCGGCAGGTCGAAAGGGGCGCACTGCGGACGGGGCCAGTCGCGCGGATCGTAGACCGCGTCGTCCTCCTCCCCTGCGAGCGAGGCGAAGATGCCGGAGAGAGGCGTCGGCTCCTCGGGAATCGGGACGAGCTCGTCGGCCAGCTTGTTCTTCCATCCGGGCCGGTCGCCCGCGAGCGCGACCACCCAGCTCGAACCGAGCGCGTGCGCCAAGAGCGCGTGCCGACCGTCTCCCGGCACGACGGCGAGGTCGAACGGACCCAGCGTGAGCAATCGCTTTGCCGACCCCCGGTCGCGCGAATCGTATGCAGCCGCGACGACACCATAGGGGCGCGGCGCGTACAGCGGGAGCTGCCCGCGCGAAACCGTCATCACGATCTCGGCTTCCGGATGGCGGCGCCGCAGGCGTGCGAGCATGGGTGTGAGCATCAGCGTGTCCCCGAGGAGCAGCTGATGCGCGACGAGGATCCGCCCGGGGTGGACCGGCTTGCGCCGCTTGCCCGACAGGAGGCGTTTCAGCAAACCGCGCGGCACGACCTCCAGGCGCGCGCCAAGCCTGCTAGAGATGAGCGGCATCGCGGAACACCCGCTCCATCCGGTCGAGCATCGTCTTCACGCCGAAGTTCGCCGCGCAGTGCTCTCGCGCAGCGCCGCCGAGCCGCGCCCTGAGCCGGGCATCGCCGAGCGCTCCATTCAGGCCGCGCCTGAGGTCGGCGGCGTCCTCGGCGGCCACGACGATCGCGGTCGCGCCGTCGCGGGCAAGCTCGCCGATGCTGCCGGCGGCGGTGGTGACGCAGGCCAGTCCGCACAGCATCGCCTGCACGAGCGCCTGCGGCACGCCCTCGTTCGCGTAGGACGGAAGCGCGAACACGTCGAGCGACTGCAGCCAGGGCAGCACATCGGCCTGATTTCCGGCGAGCCATACGCGCCCCCCCAGACCGAGCTCGCGGACTCTAGCCTCGATATTCCGGCGCTGCGGCCCGTCACCCACGATCACCAAGCCGACTTCCGGCGGCAGCCCGTGCAGGGCCTCGATCAGATAGCGATGGCCTTTCCAGCTGCGAAGCGTCGCCACGATGCCGACGAGCGGACGCCCGGAGGGCAAGCCGGCCAATCGGCGCGCGGAGTCGCGGTCGCCCGGGACGAAGCGCTCGGCGTCGATTCCCGTCGGGACGGAGGTGACGCTTTCGGGGGAAAGACCGTTGTCGCGCAGCAGTTGCATGCGCAACGCCTCTCCCGTAGTGACGACGTGCGCCGTGGCGCTGCGGTACAGCCAGCGCGTCGGCAGATTGTTCGGGATCGCGGCGGAGACGTGCCGCGTGCGCACCAGCGCTGGGGCTCGCGCCAGCGTGGCGCACGCAAGCGCCGCCAGCCAACTGTCGGTGGAGCTGTGGCAGTTGACGACATCCGCGAGGTGCGCTTTCAGCCATCGCCGCATCGCCAGGAGCCCGGTCAGATTTTTCCTGGCAATCGGGAGCGCCTTTGCATTCAGACCGCGTTCGAGCGCAGCCTCGTAGATTCGGGACTCGCGCGGGGCGACGAGAGAGACCTCGTGCCCGCGCGAGGACATCCCCTGCGCCTCGTCGAGAATCCGGATTTCCTGCCCGCCCCATCCGCACGAAGATTCCGTGTGGAGAATTTTCATTTCTAGCTGGAGGCTTCCCGAGAGTACTGGAGGCGATGGAGCTTCGCGTAGATGCCGGAAGCGACGAGCAGGTCCGAATGCCGTCCGGTCTCGGTCACGCGGCCCTCGTCCAGCACGACGATGCGGTCGGCCCGCTCGATGGTGGAAAGCCGATGTGCGATCACGAGCGTCGTGCGCCCTTTCATGAGCGTCTCGAGCGCCTCCTGGACGTGGCGCTCGGACTCGCTGTCGAGCGCGGAGGTCGCTTCGTCGAGGATCAGCACTGGCGCGTTCTTGAGGAACGCGCGCGCGATCGCGAGCCGCTGCCGCTGGCCGCCCGACAGGCGCACGCCGTCCTCGCCGATCACGGTCGCGAGGCCCTCGGACATGTCGCGTATGAACTGCATCGCGTGCGCCGCCTCAGCGGCGCGAACGATGTCGGCCTCGCTCGTTCCGGCGAGCCTGCCGTAGGCGATGTTCGCCGAGACCGTGTCATTGAAGAGAACGATGTCCTGACTTACGAGAGCGATGTTGGCACGCAGGCTCGCGAGCCTGAGCGTCTCGATGTCCACGCCGTCGAGCAGGATCTGCCCAGAATCGGGAGAATAGAAACGCGGCAGCAGGTTGGCGAGCGTCGACTTGCCGGCGCCGGACGCGCCGACCAGAGCGACGGTCTCGCCGGATCGAACCGAGAACGAGACGCGATCGAGCGCGGGGCGCGTCGCGCCCGCATAGGTGAAGCCGACCTGCCTGAACTCGATGTTGCCCTTCGCGCGGGAAAGATCGCGCGTCCCCGAATCGGATTCGGATTGCTCGTCCATCAGCCTGAACACGTTTTCCGAGGCAGCGAGCCCCCGCTGCAGGCTCTGGTTCACGCCGGTCAGCCGCTTGAGCGGCTGGAAGATCAGCACCAGCGCCGTAAGGAAAGACACGAAGTCACCGACCGTCGCTTGGTCAGCGGCGGCTTGACGGACCGCAAGATAGATGATGAGCGCGAGCGCGACCGATACGACGATCTGCACCAGCGGCACGTTCGCCGCGGCCGCCGAGGTCATCTTCATGTTAAAGCGGCGCACCTTGTTCGCGCCGGCGTCGAAACGCTTCTCCTCGTATTCCTGCCCGCCGAAGACCTTGACGACGCGATGGCAACCGATCGATTCCTCCAGCGAGTTGTTGAGATCTCCCATTGCCGCCTGCTCGGCCCGGCTCATGGTTCGCAGCCGCTTCGAGAACACGCGCGTGATCGCGACCGCGGGCGGCGCCACCAGGAGAGCGACCAAAGTGAGCTGCCAGTTCAGATAGAACAGATATCCGAGCAGGGCGACGATGGTGAGCGAGTCGCGAAACAGGACGGACACCACGCTGGTCGCGGCGCCCGTCAGCTGCAGCACGTCGAAGGTGAACTTGGAGACGAGGCTGCCGCTGGTGTGATTGTCGTAGTAGTACGTGGGCAGCCGAACGAGCTTGGCGAACATGGCGTTGCGCAGGTCCATGACGACCTTGTTGGCCACCCAGCCGATCGCGTAGTCCGAAGCGTAGGACGCGACGCCGCGGACGAGAAACAGTCCCAAGATAATCGCCGGCAGCCACACCAGCAGCCCGCCCTGCTTGTGGACGAAGCTGCCGTCGAGCAACGGCTTCAGGAGCGCCGGGAACACGGGCTCGGTTAGCGCCGTCACCATCATTCCCACGATGGAGAGCGCGAACGGTACCCAGTAAGGCTTGACGTTGCCGAGGAGGCGGAGATAGAGCTGCAGGCTATTGGCGTCGGACGATGCCATGGCTGCGCCGGAAAATGTCCGATTATAGCCGCATGGGCCTCAGGTCGGTGCGAGCTTCCGGTAGAGCGCGAGGAACTGCTCGGCCATCTTCTCGACGCCGAACCCTTGGGCGCGCTCGCGGGCCCGTCGCCCCATCTCGCGCGCCCTGGCGCCTTCCAGACGGGCGAGCCTCTCGGCGAGATCCCCGACGGCGAGCGCGTCCACGACGAAGCCGTTCACGCCCTCGTCGATGAGCTCGGCAGTGCCGCACTGTCGCGTGGTGACGACGGGCAAGCCGCACGCCATCGCCTCGAGCGCCGCGTTGGGGAACGGATCGTAGAGGGTGGCAAGCGCAAAGGCGTCCGCCGCGCCGTACCAGGGGCGCACGTCGGCCTGGCTCCCGGCAAAGTGCACGCGGGATGCGATGCCGAGCGAGCCGGCGAACCGCTCGGCCCGCCCCTGCAGCTTGTCGCCGCCGACGATCGCGAGGTGCGCATCGCGCTGCCCGGAGAGCGCGAACGCCTCGATCAGGCGGAACACGCCCTTCCTTTCGAATCCCGCCCCGACGTGAAGGAACAAGGAGGCCTCCTCCCGAACTCCGAGGCGCTGGCGCAGGCTCGCGCGATGCGCCTCGCGCAGCCGCGGATTGAAGGCTTCCAGATCGATGCCGTTATAGATGAGATGGAGCTTCGCTTCCGGAATGCCGAAATGCGCGCGGATCTCTTCCTTGACCATGCGCGAATTGCAGATTACGGCGCGGAGGCGCGGGCTCGCGAACAGGCGCCGCTCTGCCGCGAGCACGTACCGGTGATACGGATTGAGGGCGAGACCGGCCCGGGCGAACGGGCCGAGCGCCATGCGGCGGTTGCGCAGCCATTGCGCGTGCACGCCGTCGCCCGCACGGTAGATATCGCAGCACGCGATGCGCTCGTGCGACTGCACCAGATCGAACGAAAGCCGGTGGATCTCGCGGCAGACCGCTCCGGCGAAGCTCCAGTCGCGCCACACGCGGCCGAGGTGAAACGGGTCGCAGCGGATGACGCTGCCGGGATCGCCGATCCATTCGCGCGCCAGCACGGTCACCGCGACGCCGCGCCCGGCGAGCGCGCCGAACGCCCGCTCGATGAAGCGCTCCGCGCCCCCTTGAGCGTTATAGCGCTGCCGCACGACGGCGATGCGCATCTGCTCTATTTCCGCGCGCCGGCGAGCCTGTCGCACAGGGCGCGCACGCCCTCGAGCAGCCGCGGTCCCTGCCCATACAGCAGGTCGGGGTCGATCGCGTAGATCCTGTGGTAGCGAACCGCTGGAACAGCCTCGAGTCCCCGCCAGGCCTGCGGCGCCTCGCTGCCGAAGCCGGCCGTGATGATCGCCTCGGGCCGCGCGTAGAGCAGCTGCTCGCGCGAAACGAGGGACGTGAGCGTCCTTCCCGAGCCGAAAACGTTGCGCCCGCCGCAGACGCGCAGCGCGTCGCTTGCGAGATGCTCGCCGTTCACGGTGAGCAAGGGCGTGTGCCAGATCTCCAGGAACGCAGCGACGCTTTGCTCGCCCGCGTGGCGAGCGCGCAGATCCTCGAGCTCGCTCTCGAAGCGCCGCGCTCGCGCCTCTGCGACCTGCGCGTCGCCGGTAAGCGCTCCGACCAGGCGAATGATGCGCGGAATGTCGGCGAGCGAGCGCGCCTCGGTGACGAAGACCGGGATGCCGAGGCGCTCCAGGCGCCCGACTTGCAGCGGCGAATTGCCCGTTTGCCAGGCGAGTACGAGCTGCGGCCGCAGCGCGATCAGGCGCTCGAGGTCGACCCTGCCGTAGCTCGCGACCACCGGCAGTCGCTCCGCTTCGGGAGGATGGCGGGTGTAAGTCGAGACGCCGACGAGCTTCGCGCCGGCGCCCGCAGCGAATGCGATCTCCGCCAGATGCGGTGCGAGGCTCACGATGCGCTGCGGCGGCCGATCGAGCGAAACTGTCACGCCGCGGTCATCCCTTGCCTGCAGCGCGTGCGCGGTCGCCGCGACGGAAAACGCGAATGCGAACGCGGCAGCCCGAATCATCGGGCGAGGAGGGAATCGACGGCGGCCAACGCCGCTTCCAGCGGAAGCCTTGAAAGACACTCGCTCACCTTGCCGCCTCCGCAACCGTCGTTCCCGCAGGGGCGGCAAGGATGCTCGCCAGAGGCGACGATGCGGTGCGCGACGCGCCAGGGTCCCCATTCGAGCTCGCCGCTCGGTCCGAACAGCGCCACCGTCGGCGTCTGCATCGCGGCGGCGATGTGCATCGGAGCGGAGTCCACGCCGATGAAGAGCTTCGCCCGCGCTGCGAGCGCCGCGAGCTGTTTCAGCGTGAGCTTCCCGGAAAAATCGGCGACAGAGGCGCTCGCCCGCCTGTGGATTTCGGCGATCAGCGCGCGCTCCCGTTCATCGGGAGCGGCGGTAAGCGCAACGCGCTCGCCGCGCTGCGCGAGGGCGTCGATCAGCGACGCCGCGCGCTCGGGCGGCCAGCACTTGAATTGCCAGCGCGAGCCGGGATGGAAGTGGACGAAGCGCTTGGCGGCGAGGCTCTCCGCCGCGAGCAGTTTGTCGACCGAACGCTCGGCGTCCGAGCCCGGAACGAGCACGAGCTTGCGTTCCCCTTCGCCCGGCTGGATCCCGATCCGCCTCAGCGCGTCGAGGTTCAGCTCGACCCGGTGGCGGCGCCCGTTCGCGGGCAAGGGCGCGAGGTGCGTAAAGCTCCTTTTCCAGGCATTCGCCTTGCGGGCGAAATCGTGCGCGACGGAATAGCGCGCGCCGAGCGAGCGCGCGAGCCACGCTCCGCGCGGATGCTCAGAAAGGTGCACGAGGAGATCGTAGCGGCGCCCGCGCAGCGCGGAGAAAAGCCGCCATTCGCGCACGAGCCGCACCGGCGCCGCCGAATCCTTCCAGCTGCGCTCGACGACGTGGACTTGCGCGATCGCCGGGTGCAGGTCGAGCATGTCGCGCGTTTCGGCGTAGACGAGCGCATCCACCTCGAGCGACGGCGCGTGGTTCTTCAACACCGTGAACACGGGCGAGGTGAGCAGCACGTCGCCGTGATGGCGCAGTTGGATGACGAGCGCGCGCTTTATCCCGGTGAGGTCGATCGCGTCGGCGGGACCGTAGGGCATGCCGCGCACATTAGCAGAGAACCCGGACCAGACCCAAGGAGGGTCGATCCGAGTTCACGGTGTTTACTTCGACTGATACTGGACGGCGATAAACACGTTACTCCCCGGGGTGTTGAAATTCTGGGCGAGCTCGTACTGCCGGTCGAGCACGTTGTTCCACCGCCCGCGGATCGACCACTCGCGATTGATCACGTAGGCCACGGTGAGATTCAGCAGGGCGTAGCCGTGCATCCTCGTTCCCTCGGCCTCGCCCGCTTGATCGAAGCGCGCGCTGCTCGCCACGACCTCGCCGCCCAGGATCCATGGTCCCGACGCCCTGCTCGCCCCGACGGAGCCGAATTCCTTGGCTCGCCGGGGCAGCATAGCCCCGGTCGCGTCGTCGACGGGATCCTGAAAAGTGGCATGTGCGTTCGCCTGGAACCCGGCGACGGAGCCCTGGTAGCCCAGCTCTACACCCCTGATCCGGGCGCTGCTCAGATTCTGGACCGTTCCCACAAATGTGACGGGATCGCTCACGAAGACGATGAGGTTATCGATGTGGTTGTCGAAATACGTGACGCTGAAGCGGTGCGAGCCTGTCTGATAGTTCACGCCGGCCTCCTTGCTGTACGAGGTCTCGGGACGCAGGTTCGGATTCGGAACGAAGAATCCGGTCGGGTCGATAGCGTAGAGATCGTTGAACGTGGGCGCCTTGAACGCGGTCCCGGCGCCGAGCCGCAGCCGCAGCTCGTCGGTCAGCCAATAGGCATACCCGAGCAGGCCCGTCGTGTGACTTCCGAACTGACTGTTGTCGTCGACGCGTACATTGGCCTGCCATTCGTGCTTTTCAGACTTGCCGAGATAGCCCGTGAACGCGGACCTGATGGTGCGCCGGTTCTGCGCGAACGTGGAATCGCTGGTCACGTCCTGCACCAGATATTCGGCGCCCGCTATCGCGGTTCCCGGGCCGAGCTTGATGTTGTTCTGCCAGGTGTACTGGGGCTGCCGAGTGCCGAAAACGCTCGGGAAAACGCCCGTGGTCGTGCTCTTGTCGCGACCTTGCCCGGCTTTCAAGATGCTCTGCCAAGCGTCGGTGATCTGGTTGGAGCTGTAGACCGAGAACGCGGAGAGCGTCTGGTGATTCACGGCATCGGTCGTCGGATCATTGTCGAAATGCGTGCGGCCGTCGCTCTGAAAAACGGTAAGCCCCAGTTCGTTCCTCGCATCCAGGCGGTAGGCGACCTTCCCGGAGAAATTCCCGTTCCGGTAGCCGTCTTTGTCCGGATCGTGCCCGAAAGCGCCGGGCTTGGTCGCATCGAAGCCGCTGCTGCCGAGATATCCGACGCTCAGGCTGAGGTCCATGCTGCCGATCGTGCGATTGATCCCGGCGGTGGCGCTTGCCGTTCCGTACGTCCCGGCCCCGGCGGTCACGCTCGTCGAGGGAGCGTATTTGCCGCTCTTCGTAAAGATCTGGATGACGCCGCCGATCGCGTCCGAGCCGTAGAGGCTGCTCAATTGCCCCGGAACGACTTCGATGCGCTCGATCTGATTGAGCGGGATGTTTTCGAGCGCGGTGGTGCCCAGCGTGGCTGAGCCGATTCTCATGCCGTCGACCAGGACCAGCGTGTGACTGCTGTTGGCTCCGCGCATGAACACACTGCTCGGCTGCCCGAATCCTCCGTTGCTTGCGATCTCGACTCCTGCCACCGCCTGGAGCACTTCTACCAGGGTCTGTTGCCCCGCTTTCGCGATGTCGTCGGCGGTGATGACCCTTACCGGCTGCAGCGTCTGAGACTGGGCTTGTGGCAGGCGCGTCGCCGTGACGACGACAGCGTCGTCGGTCCCCTGGGCGAGCGCGAGCGGCGCCGCGAGCACAACGGACAGCGCGATGAAAAATTGCTTCAAGATTTCCTCCCCGGCCAGCGTCCCCGCAAGGCCGACATGAAGCTGCGAGAGGAAATGCAGCGACGGAGCAAACGGCTGATACCGCGCCCCGCGGCATTTCCCACCTTCGGTCGGGGCCGGTCTCCGGGCTCGTGGGACCGGGCGTATCGCCTTCCCGCGAGCTGGCGCTCGCAGTGGCTGGTTGATACGCCCGCGCACACTTACCGTTGCGGGGGCAGCAGAGGCATTGGCGGTTTAGACTGGCGCCGCACCTCTTTCCCGTTTCACCCCGGCGCGAAGCGCGCCGGGACACCTCGAACGAGCGCGTTGATTGTACAACACAAGTCTCTGAAATCCGTACCGCAAACGAGGTGGGAATCTACATTGAAAACGGAGGCTTACACCTTGACTTAACAGGATTTTCCAAACTATAGTGTGCCGATGGACACGGAATTGAGCACCCTCGAAGAAAAAATCCGTCAGGCGGCGCGGCTCTGCCAGCGGCTCCGCGATGAGAACCGGGGATTGCGACAGCAGCTTGCGGCGTTGCAAGGCGACAAAAGACAGCTATCCGAGAAGATCGACGGGGCGCGGACCCGGCTTGAGACGCTGCTCAAGCAGATCCCCGAATAACGCGTCGGATGAACCAGAAATCTAAGACCCTTGATGTCACCATCATGGGCCGAACCTATAAGGTCGCGTGCTCGGACGAGGAGCGAAACGCCCTCTTGTCTGCGGTCGCCTACCTCGACCGCAAGATGACGGAAATCAAGAGCGCAGGGCGAGTGGGAAGCGCAGAGCGAATCGCCGTGATGGCCGCTTTGAACATCACTCACGAACTGCTGAGCTCCAGGAATCACGCGAGCGGCTTTGACATAGAAGGGCTCAGGCGTAGAATGGCCGCGATGGAGGCGACGCTCGACCAAGCTCTCGCTCCTTAGCGCGTCGGGTCGGGCGGCGTCCGACGAATTGTCCCCTGTGGTGTACGCCAAGACCCGGAAAATTCTTGAACCAAGACTGACATAGGTTGCAGACCCAGCGTCACTGTTGTGCGCGTCCCTAGTCGGATGTACCTGATGTGACCGGAAAGCGACCACCTTGGACCGACAGGTTCAAGAGATCGGTTCTAGCGGCTCTGACGGGGGACTCCAGATAGACGAGAACGCAGGCACCGGCCTGCGTTTTCATTTTTCGGGGCCGTAACTGGAACCCTGCTCATGCCCTTCTGGTTGATGAAGTCCGAGCCGGACGAGTTCAGCATCGACGACCTGGCCTCGGCCCCCCGAAAGACCACGGCCTGGTTCGGAGTGCGCAACTACCAGGCGCGCAACTTCATGCTCAAGCAGATGCAGATCGGCGACAAGGTCTTTTTCTACCACTCGAGCTGTCCCGAGCCCGGTATCGCGGGCATCGCCCAGGTCTCATCGGCGGCCTATCCCGATGCGAGCCAGTTCGATCGGAAGAGCCCGTATTTCGACCCGGAAGCGAAGCGCGAGTCGCCCCGCTGGTTCAATGTCGACGTTGAATTCGTCAGGAAGACCCGATTGGTCAGCCTCGCCGAGCTGCGCAGCCATCGCGAGCTCTCCAAAATGCGCACCCTCGCGCGCGGCAACCGTCTCTCCATCACCCCGGTGAGCGCGGACGAATGGGAATTCATTACCCGCCGCTTGATGAAGCTCTGAGCCGATGCCCTCGCTGCAAAACGACACGCTGATACGGGCCCTGCTCAGGCAACCGACCGCCTACACGCCGGTGTGGTTGATGCGCCAGGCCGGACGCTACCTTCCCGAGTACAACGAGAGCAGGCGGCGTGCGGGCAGCTTCCTCGCCCTGTGCAAGACGCCTTCGCTCGCGGCCGAGGTGACGCTGCAGCCGCTAGAGCGCTTTCCGCTCGACGCAGCGATCCTCTTCTCGGACATCCTCACGATTCCCGACGCGATGGGGCTGGGCCTCTATTTCGCCGAAGGCGAAGGGCCGCGCTTCGAACGGCCGCTTCGTGACGAAGCATCGATCGCAAAGCTCGCCGCGCCCGACCCGGGCGAGCATTTGCGCTACGTCATCGATGCGATCGCCGAGGCTCGGCGCGCGCTCGCCGGACGAGTACCGCTCATCGGGTTCTCGGGTAGCCCCTATACGCTCGCCTGCTACATGGTGGAAGGGGAGGCGAGCGACGGCTGGCCGAAGGTCAAGCTCATGCTGCATCAGCGCCCAGAGCTGTTGCACCGCATCCTCGAGACCAATGCCCAGGCCGTCGCGGCCTTGCTCAACGCGCAGATCGAGGCCGGCGTGGACGTCGTGATGATCTTCGACACCTGGGGCGGGAGCCTTTCGGCCGCGGCGTACCGGGAGTTCTCGCTCGAATACATCCACAGAGCACTGTCCCGGCTCAAGCGCCTCGCAGCTGCCCCGCGCATACCCGCAATCGTCTTTACCAAGGGCGGTGCGCCCTGGCTCGAGCGCATCGCCGCGACCGGATGCGACTGCGTCGGTCTGGACTGGACCGTGGACCTGGCGGACGCGCGCCGCCGGATCGGCGAAACTACCGCGCTCCAGGGCAATCTCGATCCCGCCGTGCTGCTCGCGTCGCCTGAAGTTGTCCGCAGAGAGGTGAGCAAGGCGCTCGAGTCCTTCGGACGCGGAGCGGGTCACGTCTTCAATCTCGGACACGGCGTTCCACAACTCGCGCCTCCGGAGAACGTCGCCGCCCTCGTCGCTGCGGTGCACGAATTGAGCCCGAAATTCCATTGATCGCCGCAAAAAACGGATTTCGCGTGCAAGTTAGGACAAACGACTTATTCACAACGCTGCCCGCAGAGCCCCGCCTGGCGCGGAGTTTCGAGGACTTCCCCGGAGAGGTCTGCAAGCCCCTGAGTCGTCAGCCTATTTCACTGCGCCCGCATTTTAGGCAGGATGAAATTTTCCTTGCAGAAGTGTGAGTTACAGTAGCGTGAAGGCCTTACTCACACAGTTATTCACAAATTCTGTGAAAAACCCGAAAAAGCCCAGACAACCAAGGACTTTACTGCAGCGGCCTCAGTTTTCGCTCGAATAGCACGCCGCGCGCTCGAGTCTTCCCAGAATGATCCTTCGCGTCGCTCTCGATGTCCCGGTTCCGAAGTTGTTCGACTACCGCGCCGAGGACCTCACTGAAGCGGACATCGGTTCCCGGGCGCTCGTGCCGTTCGGCAAGAAACAGCTCGTCGGCTTGATCGTCGACGTCGCCGCCGAGTCCGAAATACCGGCTTCCCGCCTTCGCGCTACCGAAAAAATCCTGCGCGAGGTGCCGCCGCTCGGGCGCGAGTGGCTCGATCTGGTGAAATTCTGCAGCAGCTATTACCAATGCCCATTGGGCGAAGTGGTCGCGACCGCCTTGCCGCCTCGGCTGCGCACGGCTCGACCCGTAGCGGACCCGCCGGGCGAATATGCCCTTACGCCGGCTGGGGGGGACGCACTCGCGGCCATTACGCCGCGGCAGCGGCGCCTGCGGGAACTGCTCGCGCGGCTCGCCCGGGGGCCGGCCTCCGAGTCGGAGCTCGTTGCGCAATCCCGGGGCGCTCGACTCTTGCTCAGGCGCGGCATCGACGCAGGGTGGATCGTTCCCTTCGCTGCCGAGCGTCCCGAGCCGCGTTTCGTGGACGCGCACGAGCTGACACCGGAGCAGAGACAGGCCGTCGGCAGTCTGCGCCGCGGGCTGGAGCAATTCGGCGTGAGCCTGCTCTATGGCATCACCGGAAGCGGCAAGACCGAGATCTACCTTCACCTGATCGCCGAGGTCCTCGCCAAGCGCAAGCAAGCGCTGGTCTTGGTGCCAGAGATAGCGCTCACTCCGGCGTTGGAGGCCGCGTTCCGCGATCGTTTTCCGCATGCCTGCATTGTCATTCAGACGAGCGCGATGCCCGAGCTGGAGCGCGCACGCGGCTGGTTGCTCGCGCACCGCGGTGTCGCTCATATCGTGCTCGGCACTCGGCTCGCAGTCTTTGCGTCCCTTCCACGCCTGGGTCTGGTCGTGGTCGACGAAGAGCAGGATATTTCGTTCAAGCAGCGTGAAGGCGTGCGTTATTCGGCGCGCGACCTCGCGATCGCGCGCGCCCGCGTTGCCGGCGTACGCGTCGTCTTGTGCTCGGCGACGCCCTCGCTGGAGAGCTTCCATCACGCAAGCTCGAACAAATACGAGCTGGTCTCGCTTACGCGGCGCGCCATTCGCGAGGCGGTGCTGCCCGCGATACGCCTGATCGACACACGAGCTCATCCCGTCCAAGACGGCATCGCCGCTCCGCTTCTTGAGGCCCTGACCGCCCGCCTTGCGCGCCGCGAGCAGTCGCTCGTCTTCATCAATCGGCGAGGGTACGCGCCCGTGCTTGCCTGCCCCGCATGCGGCTGGGTGAAAGGCTGCCGGCGATGCTCCGCGCACATGGTCGTCCATCTGCCCGAGCGGACCCTGCGATGCCATCACTGCGGGCTCGTGGAAGGCATTCCGCGCGCCTGCCCCGAATGCGGCAATCCCGATCTGCAGACTTTCGGACGCGGAACGCAAAGGGTCGAGCTCTCGCTCGGCGAAAAATTTCCGGGCGCACGAATCCTGCGCCTGGACAGCGACGCGTTGCGCGCTCGAAATAAGCTCGAAGACCTCCTCGAGCGCGCGGTCCAAGCGGATATCCTCGTCGGCACCCAGATCCTCGCCAAGGGCCATCATTTCGAGCGGCTCACGCTGGTGGGCGTGCTCAACGCCGACGGGGGCCTGTTCTCCAGCGACTACCGCGCGAGCGAGCGCAGCTTCGCCCAGTTACAGCAGGTTGCCGGGCGGGCGGGCCGAGCGAATCTGGCGGGCGAGGTCCTCATCCAGACGCGCTACCCCGGCCATCCCCTCTACCAGTCGCTAGTGAGAAACGACTACGCCGGTTTCGCGAGGAGCCTGCTCGCGGAGCGCCGGGAGGCGGGATTTCCGCCTTTCGTCTTCGAAGCCGTATTGCGCGCGGAAAGCAGCGACCCCCTGCGGGCGATGCGCTTTCTGCGCTCGGCTATCGAGCTTGCGCCGGCGAGGCGCGCCTCCATCGTTCTATACGATCCGGCGCCCATGTCCCTCGCGCGACTCGCGGGCGTGGAACGCGCTCAAGCGCTGCTGCAATCGCGCTCGCGACCGCGTCTCCAAGCGTTCCTCTCGGAGTGGAGCGATGCGCTCTACCGCATGCCGGCGCACGGCGTGCGCTGGCACCTGGATGTGGACCCGATCGAGTTTTGACCTAGGCTGGCTTCCTCGCCGGCTTCTTTTTCTTGCGCGGACGAGTCTTGCCGTGAGATCCCTTGAATACCTTGCCGCGGAAGGTGCGTTTGTCGCCTTTGCCCACACGATGCTCCCAGGAAAATTATTCAGGCGCCTATAATACGCGGCCTTTCGGCCCCTCATGTCAGCAGAGATCAAATCCCACATCGTCGACCTGCTCACCCAAGCGCTCGCGAAGGTCGCACCGCAGCAGCCGGGGTCGTTGATCTCGCTCGAACGTCCCAAGCAGGCGCAGCATGGCGACTTCTCCTCGCCCTTGGCGATGCAGCTGGCGCGCCAGCTGAAACGGTCCCCGGTCGAGATGGCCGAGGCCTTGGTGAACGCCATTGCGCCTTCGGAATGGGTGACCGCCGAGTTCTCGCGTCCCGGCTTCATCAATTTCCGCGTGCGCCCGGTGGCGAAGCAGCACACCGCGAAGACGATCCTGTCCCAGGGCGAGCGTTACGGCCGCTCGGTGAACGGCGGCGGCCAGCCGGTGATTCTCGAGTTCGTCTCGGCCAATCCCACGGGCCCCCTGCACGTGGGGCACGGAAGACAGGCGGCGCTCGGGGACGCGATCGGCGCTCTACTCGAGTCCCAAGGGTGGCGCGTGACGCGCGAGTTCTACTACAACGACGCAGGTGCGCAGATCCGCAATCTCGGGCTCTCGGTTCAGGCGCGAATCCGCGAGAAGCTCGGCGCGCGGGCGGAGTTCCCCGGCGACGGCTACCACGGAGACTACGTGCGGGAGATCGCCGAGAAGTATCTCGCCGCGGGAAACGCCGATGGCGAGAACCTAGACGCCGTGACCCGTTTTGCCGTCGCCGAGCTGCGCCGCGAGCAAGACCTCGATCTTCAGGCGTTCGGCGTGCACTTCGACAACTACTACCTCGAATCCTCTCTCTACAGAGACAGCCGCGTGGAGAAAACCGTTCGAGCCCTGATCGACGCTGGCAAGGCCTACGAGCGCGACGGCGCGCTGTGGCTCAGGACCACCGACTACGGCGACGACAAGGACCGCGTCATGCGCAAGTCGGACGGGGAATACACGTACTTCGTGCCCGACGTCGCGTACCACCTGACCAAGTGGGAGCGCGGCTTCACCCGCGCGATCAACATCCAGGGAGCCGATCATCACAGCACGATGACGCGGGTGCGCGCCGGGCTGCAGGCAGCCTCCTCCAAGTGGGAGTGCGGCATTCCGGGCGGCTATCCGGACTACATCCTGCACAAGATGGTCACGGTGATGAAAGGCGGCGAGGCGATGAGGATCTCCAAGCGCGCTGGGTCGTACATCACGCTTCGCGAGCTGATCGACGAGGCCGGACGCGACGCGGTGCGCTTTTTCCTGCTCTCGCGCAGGGCCGACACCGAGTTCGTGTTCGACGTCGACCTCGCCAAATCGCAATCCGAGGAGAACCCCGTCTACTATGTGCAATACGCTCACGCCCGGATCTGCTCGGTGCTGGAACAGTGGAGAGCGCAGTTCGGGGATCAGGATTCGAGCCGCGCACTCGACAACGTCGATCTCGGCGCGCTCACCAGCACGCGCGAGCTCGCCTTGCTGCAGCGATTGGGCGAGTACCCCGAGGTGCTGGAGCTCGCCGCCGGGGAACTCGCCCCGCACCAGGTGGTCTTTTATCTGCGCGAGCTGGCAGGGGAATTTCACAGTTACTATAATGCCGAACGCGTACTAGTCCCCGAGGCGCCGGCGCGGTTGGCCAGGTTGGCGCTGTGCCGTGCCGTGCGCCAGGTGTTGCGCAACGGGCTTTCCTTGCTGGGCGTGAGCCAGCCCGAGAAAATGTGAAGCGTCGCCGCGATGAGCTTTGACTACAAGCAGATCCAGCCGCCGAGACCGGACTCCCCGGGCAGCTTTCTGATCGGGCTTTTCTTCGGCTTTCTCCTCGGCTTAGGCGTGGCGGCGGGAATCGCCATCTATTTCTTCAAGACGCCGATTCCCTTCGCCGACAGGCCGAAACCTCAGGACAAACCCCTGGCTGGGGATCAGAAGGCGGCCGAGCCTTCGAAGGTGGCAAAGGCGGAGGACAAGCCCCGATTCGACTTCTACACCATTCTTCCAGGCAAGGAGCAGCAGATCACCGACCGCCAGATGCGGGAAGCTGCCAAGCAAGCGAGCAAGCCGGGAGCGCCCAAGGACAGCTATTTCCTGCAAGTGGGCTCCTTCCAGAACCCCGCCGACGCGGACAACCTCAAGGCGAGGCTCGCGTTCATGGGGATGGAGGCGAACGTCGAGCCGGCCGATGTGGCCGGAAAAGGCAGGTGGTATCGGGTGCGGCTCGGGCCGTACACGCGTGTCGACGAGATCAATCGCGTCAGGCAGCAGCTGACGCAGAATGGGGTCGACGTCTCATTGGTCAGGGTTACCGACACCGCCACGAACTGAATCGGTTCCGAGGAGAACTCCATGGCTTTTCGCTTGTTGAGCGCCTTGTTCGGCCTGCTCATAGCCTTTTCGTCATACGCCCAGCGTTCGCCCGCAGAGGGAGAGGATTACATCGAGTTGAAGCCGCCGCAATCGGTGGAATCCCCGAACAGGATAGAAGTCATCGAGTTTTTCTGGTACCGCTGCCCGCACTGCTACGCGCTCGAGCCCGATCTCGAGGCCTGGGTGCAGCGCCTCCCCCGCGACGTGCAGTTCAAGCGCGTTCCGGGAATCCTCAACGAGGACTGGGCAGTCGACGCCCGGATCTTCTTCGCGCTCGAAGCGATGGGCGAGGTGCAGAGGTTGCACCGGCCGCTGTTCGATGCGATCCACCAACAGGGCGGAGTGAGGCTGCGCGGAGAAGGTTTCGCGAAATGGGCCGCCGAATGGCTCGCCAAGCAGAAAGTGGACATGGCCAAGTACGACGCCGCTCTCCATTCGTTCACGGTCGAGAGCAGGCTGCGCCGAGCTAACCAGATGGCCCGCTCCTACCGCCTCGACGGAGTGCCGGCCTTGTCGGTGCAAGGCCGCTACCTCGTCATGGCGAAAACCTCGCCCAAGGCGATGCTCGACAACGCCGACTTTTTCATCGGCGAGACCCGGAAGCAGCTCGCCAAGACGAAACCCTAGCCTCTGCGGCTCCGGTGAGCCCTCCACGGCAGGCACCGGTGTCGCCCAAGCCAAAGGTATTCATCACCGGCGCATCGAGCGGGATCGGCGCCGCGCTGGCAGCCCATTACGCCGGCCGCGGCGCGGTGCTCGGCCTGTGCGCGAGGCGGCTCGAGACTACGCAGACGCTGCTGGCTAGCCTCCGCTGCGAAGGGGCCTGCTACCAGGTCGACGTGACCGAAGCCAGGACGCTGCAAGCTGCGGCCTCGGATTTCACGAGACGCTTCGGAGTCCCCGAGATCGTGATCGCCAATGCGGGCGTCGGCGCGGGAACCCTCACTGAAAAAGTTGAGGACCTTGCCGTGTTCCGAACGATCATGGACACGAACGTGCTCGGCATGGCGGCGACCTTCCAGCCGTTCGTCGAGCCCATGCGTGCCCGGGCGAGCGGCACGCTGGTCGGCATCGCGAGCGTGGCTGGCTTTCGCGGCCTCCCGGGCGGAGGCGCTTACAGCGCGTCGAAATCCGCCGCGATAACCTATCTCGAGAGCCTGCGCGTGGAGCTCCACGGATCGGGTGTGTCCGTGGTGACGATCTGTCCGGGCTATATCCGGACGCCGATGACGGCGACCAACCGCTACCGCATGCCGTTTCTCATCGACGCCGACGACGCGGCGCGGCGGATGGCGCGCGTCATAGCCGCCAAGCGCCGCTTCGCGGTAATCCCCTGGCAGATGGCGCTCGCCTCCGTCGTTCTGCGCCGCCTGCCGCGCTGGCTTTTCGACCGCCTGTTCGCGCGTGCGCCGAGGAAAGCGCGCGGCCTGCCCCCGTGAGCGCGCCGCTCGTCGACGCGGCGGGCACGCTCCACGTTCCGGCATTCGGCGGTTCCCGCATCGTGAGCCTCGTGCCGAGCGTCACCGAGCTCGTCTGCGATCTCGGGCTCGCCGACGAGCTCGTCGGACGGACCGGGTTCTGCGTCCATCCGCGCGATATCGTCCGCCGGATCCCCAAGGTCGGCGGCACGAAGGACGTCGATCTGGGCAAGGTGCGCGCACTCGCGCCCACTCACGCGATCCTCAACGTCGACGAGAACAGAAAAGAAGACGCGCGGGCGCTCGCCGAGTTCGTTCCCTCGATCATCGTAACGCACCCGCTTGGCCCCCTGGACAATCCCGCCCTGTACCGGCTGATCGGCGGAATCTTTGGACGCGAGCGCGAGGCCGAGGCGCTGTGCGCGAGATTCGAGGCCGAATACGCGGCGCTCGACGCGGCAGCGGGTGCGCTTTCCACCGAGCGGGTGCTCTACTTGATCTGGAAAAAACCCTGGATGACGGTATCGCGCGACACGTACGTGTCGCGCATGCTTGCCTTGGTCAAATGGGAAACCGTCCCAGCGGAAGCAGCCGACCGCTATCCGGAGATCGCGCTCGACGACGCGCTTATCGAAGCCCGCGTGGTCCTGCTCGCGAGCGAGCCGTATCCCTTCCGCGAGGCTCATCTCGAAGAGGTGCGCGCCTGCGTGCCTCAGGCACGAAGGGTCTCCTTGATCGACGGCGAAATGACCTCGTGGTACGGCAGCCGAGCGATCGCGGCGCTCCGCTATCTTCTGAAATTCAGGGAGGCCTCGCCTACCTGACGCCGACGTAGGAGCCCGGAGCGTCCTCGAGCGCGCGAAGCCCTCCTTCACCGGGCGTTCGGGCCGCGACTCGATCCGACCCGTTCAGGCCGGCGATCCAATCGCGCCAGTCGCTCCACCACGAGCCCTCGTGCCGCGCCGCGTTTACCTGCCATTCGTCGGCGGATTCGGTCAGCTCCCCACGGGTCCAGTAACCGTACTTGCCCGCCGAGGGCGGATTGATTATCCCGGCGATGTGACCGGATCCCCCGAGCACGAACCGCGTCGGGCCCGCAAGCAGGCGCGCGCCGAGGTAGGTGGACTTCCAGGGAGCGATATGGTCCTCGACGGGAGACACGAAGTACGCGGGAGCCGTGATCTTGCGCAAATCGATCGGCGCGCCGCCCAGGGTGATGCCGCCGGGCTCCTTGAGCCGGTTGGCGAGATACATGTTGCGCAGGTAGAAGCTGTGCATCCTGGCCGGCATGCGCGTCGAGTCCGCGTTCCAGAACAGCAGGTCGAACGGGAACGGATCGCGCCCGAGGAGGTAATTGTTGATCACGAACGACCACACCAGATCGTTCGCGCGCAGCATGCTGAACGTGGCCGCCATCTCGGAGCCCTCGAGGTAGCCGCGCTCGCCCATGCGGCGCTCCAGATTCTCGACCTGCGCCTCGTCGATGAACACGCCGAGCTCGCCGGGAATGGAAAAATCGAGGAGCGAAGCGAGAAAGGTCGCCGAAGCCGCACGCGCGTCGCCCTTTTCCGCCATCCAAGCGAGCGCAACGCCGAGCAGAGTCCCGCCCAGGCAATAGCCGACGAGGTTGACCCGGCTCTCGCCGGTCGCGCGTTCTATCGCCCGCAGCGCGGCGAGCGGCCCTTCGAGCAGGTAGTCGTCGAAGGTCTTTCCGGCATGGCGTCCGTCCGGATTGACCCAGGAGATCACGAACACCGTGTGCCCCTCGCCCGCGGCCCAGCGCACGAACGAATTCTTCTCGCGTAGATCGAGGACGTAATACTTGTTGATCCAGGGGGGAATGACGAGCAGCGGCCGCCTGAAGACCTCCGCGGTGCTCGGCGCATAATGGATGAGCTGCATCAGCTCGTTCTCGAAAATCACCTTGCCCGGCGTGGTGGCGACGTTCACGCCGACCTTGAACGCTTTCTCGTCGGTCATGCTGATGCCGCCGCGCTCGATGTCGGCGAGCAGATTGTTCAGGCCCCTGAGCAGGTTCTGGCCGCCCGAGTGCAGGGTCTCGCGCAGCACCTGCGGATTGGTCAGCGCGAAATTCGACGGCGAGAGCGCGTCGACGTATTGGCGCGTGTAGAAGTCGACCTTCTTGCGGGTCTCTTCCGGCAGACCCTTCACCGACGACACGGTGCCGTGGACATGGCGCGCGGCGATGAGGTAGGACTGCTTGAGGTAGTCGAAGAGGAACAGGTTCTGCCAATCCTCATCGCGAAAGCGGTTGTCGCCCGGGCCGGGTTCGGCGACCGGGCGAGAATCCTTTCCGAGCACGCGAAGCGCCGCCGATTGCCACAGGGCGACGTGGTCCCAGAACATCCTCGTCTGCATCTCCGCGACCTTCCACGGGTCGGCGAGCATGCGGGCGTAGAGGTCCATGAACGCGCGGGCAATCCCGAATTCATCGCTGTAGGCGACGCCCTTGCCCCCGGCCTGCCTTTGAAGGAACTCGCCCATCAGACGGCTGGAGCGCTCCGCCACCTCGGCGAGCAGCTTCGCGCTCTGCGCGGGGTCGGGCGAGGCTTGCGGGGCGGGCATGCCTCAGGCCTGGACGTAGCGGACGACGCCGTCGGCGCCGACCGAGCGGGCGAGGCGCCCTTCGCGCTCGAGCAGGTGAAGGTGTGCCATCGCTTCGCCCATCGCGAAGAAGAGCTGGTGCGTGTCGAGCTTGCGGCGAAACAGGGTTTCGAGCACGTCCGCCGCCGCCTTGGGCGTATCGCAGGCGTCGTGGAGCTCATCCAGCCTCAAGCGATGGTGCTCCTTCAGCTGTGCGATGCGCTCGCGCAACCCCCGGAAGGGCAACCCGTGAGAAGGCAGAACGAGGGTGGTTGCGGGCAGCTCGGCGTACCGGGTGAGGGAATCCAGGAAAAGGGCGAGCGGATTGCCCTCCGGCTCGTTCGCCCAAACGCTGACGTTCGTCGATATCTTGGGGAGCACCATGTCGCCCGAGATCAGGACAGCCAGCTCCTCGCAGTAGAGCGCAGCGTGCTCGGGCGCGTGTCCGTAGCCCATGATGATCTTCCACGCCCGTCCACCGATTCGCAGCGCATCGCCTTCCTTGAGGCGCCGGTACTCCGAGGGAAACGCCGGAACCCGGCTGCGGTAGTTGCTGCGGCGCTGCTGCATCAGCTCCAGCCTTTCGCCCGCCAGGCCGTTGCGCTCGAACATGGCGACGACGCGGTCGAAAGCGAAGCCCGAGGTTCCGTCGCGCATCGCGTGCGCCGCGAAATACTCGGCCTGGGGCGTCCACATCTGCGCTCCGGTGCGCTCGATGAGCCACGAGGCGAGGCCGGCGTGGTCGGGATGGTGGTGGGTGACGACGAGGCGTTTGACCGGGCGGCCGGCGACGCGCTCGGCGAGGATGCGTTCCCACAGGCCCCGCGTGACATCGTCGCCGATGCCGCAGTCCACGAGCGTCCAGGCGGGCGCTCCGCCCAGATCGTCCTGGAGCAGCCACAGATTGATGTGATCGAGCGCGAACGGTAGCGGCATGCGCGCCCAAAGCACACCCGGGGCGACTTGCAGCGTTTCACCTCCCGCGGGCGGCGTCGTGCAGGGATACTCGAGGATGGATTCGGGAGTCACTCGTCTGAGATGAGGTCTGGGTGCGCCGCGGGACCTGGCCGGCGGTAGAATTGCATTTCTGCTTGAATTTTCTCAAATTATGGCGGCTCACGCCACCGAGTCGATCAACGAGCCCTGCTCCATAGGCGACCTCGCCCGCGAGCTCGACGTCACGCCGCGGGCGATCCGCTTCTACGAGGACGAGGGCTTGCTCTCGCCCCGGCGCAACGGCAGCCGGCGCGTCTACTCCAAGCGGGACTACGTGCGCCTGAAGCTCATCCTGCGCGGCAAGCGGCTGGGTTTCTCTCTCGCTGAAGTCCGCGAGATGCTCGAGCTCTACGACTCGGCGCCCGACGAGAGGCCGCAGCTCGAGAAGTTCGTCGCGGCGCTCGCCGCGCGGCGCGAGCAGCTCGAGCGCCAGCGCGAGGAGATCGACGAGGTGCTCGAGGAGATCCGCGGCTTCGAGCGCCAGTCGAAAAAGCTCCTCAACGCGCGCAGCGCCAGACGCAACCGCTGAGTGTGCCCCGGATTGACGTTAACGTAAACGTTAAGTAAAGTCCTTCACTCCGGAAGCGCGTCAATGGACCGCACCCCGAACCTTCCCGCAGGCGGAGCTCCGACAGCCGAGCTGCCGGGGCTGCGCTTCGCCCTCGGGGAGGAGGTCGACATGCTGCGCGCCTCGGTGCGCGCGTTCGCCGCGGCCGAGATCGCGCCGCGAGCGGCCGAGATCGACCGCTCCAACCATTTCCCGCCCGATTTGTGGAAGAAGCTCGGCGCGCTCGGGCTCCTCGGCGTCACCGTCGAGGAGGAATTCGGCGGCACGGCGATGGGTTATCTCGCGCATATCGTGGCGATGGAGGAAGTCTCGCGCGCCTCGGCTTCCGTGGGGCTGTCGTACGGCGCGCACTCCAACCTGTGCGTCAATCAGATACACAGGAACGGAACCGCGGCGCAGAAAAAAAAGTACCTGCCGAAGCTCGTCTCGGGCGAATGGGTGGGCGCGCTCGCAATGTCCGAGCCGGGCGCCGGCTCCGACGTCCTCGGCATGCGCCTGCGCGCAGAGCGCCGCGGCGGTCGCTACGTCCTCAACGGCAACAAGATGTGGATCACCAACGGTCCCGACGCCGACGTCCTGGTGGTCTACGGCAAGACCTCGGAGGCGATCACCGCCTTCGTCGTCGAAAAAGGGATGAAGGGTTTCTCGACGGCGCAGAAGCTCGACAAGCTCGGCATGCGCGGCTCGAACACCTGCGAGCTCGTGTTTCGCGATTGCGAGTTGCCGGCGGAGAACGTGCTGGGCGAAGAAGCCAAGGGAGTGAAAGTCCTGATGTCGGGCCTCGACTACGAGCGCGCGGTGCTTGCCGGAGGGCCCCTGGGCATCATGGCCGCGTGCCTCGACGCGGTTGTACCCTATCTCCACGAACGCAAGCAGTTCGGCCAGGCGATCGGCGAATTCCAGCTGATGCAGGGAAAGCTCGCCGACATGTACACCACGTTCTCCGCATGCCGCGCCTACGTTTACGCGGTCGGCCAGGCGCTCGACCGCGGAGAAACCACTCGCAAGGACGCCGCCGGCGCGATCCTCTACGCCGCGGAAAAGGCGACCTGGATGGCCGGCGAAGCCGTCCAGTGCCTGGGCGGCATGGGATACATCAACGAGAGCCCGACCGGGCGCCTGTGGCGCGACGCGAAGCTCTACGAGATCGGCGCGGGCACCTCCGAGATCCGCCGCTGGCTGATCGGCCGCGAGCTTTTTTCCGAAACCGCCTGAATGCATTCGACACTACTGAGGACAACACCATGTTGAACGATCCGATCGTAATCGTCTCCGCAGCCCGCACGCCGATGGGTGCTTTCCAGGGCGAATTGAAGGATTTCTCGGCGCCACAGCTCGGCGCGGCCGCGATCCGCGCGGCGGTCGAGCGCGCCGGCATCAAGCCCGAGCAGGTTCAGGAGGTGATCATGGGCTGCGTGCTTCCCGCCGGACAGGGCCAGGCGCCGGCGCGCCAGGCGGCCTTGGGCGGAGGCCTGCCGCTCGCAACCGGAGCCACGACCGTCAACAAGATGTGCGGCTCGGGCATGAAGGCGGCGATGTTCGCGCACGACATGCTCGCGGCAGACGTGAACGAGATCATGGTCGCGGGCGGCATGGAGTCTATGACCAACGCGCCTTATCTCTTGCCTAAGGCGCGCTCGGGCTACCGCATGGGCCATCAGCAGGTGATCGACCATATGTTCCTGGACGGCCTGGAGGACGCATACGACAAAGGCAAGCTGATGGGCGTCTTCGCCGAGGACTGCGCCGCAAAATACAGCTTCAGCCGCGAGGAGCAGGACAAGTTCGCGATTGCGTCGCTCGAGCGCGCGCAGGCCGCGAACAGGAACGGCGCGTTTGCCTGGGAGACCACGCCTATCGCGATCAAGACGGGCAAGGCTGAGCGCTTCATGGAGCACGACGAGGGGCCGTTCAAGGCCAACTTCGAGAAGATCCCGACGCTCAAGCCCGCGTTCCGCAAGGACGGAACGGTCACCGCGGCGAACTCGAGCTCGATCTCCGACGGCGCGGCGGCGCTGGTGATGATGCGGCGCTCGAGCGCGGAGAAGCTCGGCCTGAAGCCCCTCGCCGTGGTCGTGGCCCACAGCACGCACTCGCAGGAGCCCGGGTGGTTCACCACGGCTCCCGTAGGTGCCATCAAGAAGCTGTACGACGCGACCGGCTGGAGCGCCGCGAAGGTGGATTTGTACGAGATCAACGAGGCCTTTGCAGTGGTCACCATGGCCGCGATGAAAGAGCACGGCCTACCGCACGAAAAGGTCAACATCCACGGCGGCGCCTGCGCGCTGGGCCATCCGATCGGCGCCTCGGGCGCGCGCATTCTCGTGACCCTCATCGGCGCGCTCAAGAAAACCGATGGCAGGCGCGGCATCGCGAGCCTGTGCATCGGCGGCGGGGAAGCCACGGCCATGGCGATAGAGATCGCCTGATGCCCAATCCCGTCGATTTCTACTTCGACTTCTCCTCACCGTACGGCTACTTCGCCAGCCAGAAGATCGACGCGCTCGCGGCGAAATATCGCCGCGAGGTGAAGTGGCGGCCGTTCCTGCTCGGCGTAGCGTTCAAGACGACAGGCAGCGCGCCCCTGCCTTCGATACCGGTCAAGGGGCCTTACGCGTTGCGCGACATGCTGCGCACCGCCAAGTATCTCGGCGTGACCTATCGCCATCCCGCGGTGTTTCCGATCTCGTCGGTCTGGGCGTGCCGCGCCTTCTACTGGCTGGATGCGAAGAATCCAAAGCGAGCCAAGGAGCTCGCGAGGGCGCTCTACGGCGCCTACTTCGTCGACAACGTGGACATCTCGGGCACCGAAAACGTCGTCTCGGTCAGCGCGAAGCTGGGACTGACTGCCGATGAAGTCCGCGCGGGCATCGGCGATCAGGCGACAAAGGACCGCACTCGGGCCGAGGTCGACGGCGCAATCGCAGTCGGCGCGTTCGGTTCGCCGTATGTCGTCATCGACGGCGAGCCCTTCTGGGGCTCGGACCGGCTGGATCAGATCGAGAAATGGCTGGCGACGGGCGGCTGGTGACATGCCGGTTATCCGGAGCAAGCTGAATCCGCAGTCGGCGGAATTCCAGGCGAACGCGGCCGCGATGGCGGCGCTCGTCGCGGACTTGCGCGCCAAGGTCGAGCGCGCGGCGCAGGGAGGCGAGGAAGCTGCGCGCGCGAAGCACGTGGCGCGCGGCAAGCTGCTCCCGCGCGAGCGGCTGAGCCTGCTGCTCGACCCCGGCTCGCCTTTTCTGGAGCTCTCGCAGCTCGCCGCTTTCGGGATGTACGGCGACGAGGCGCCCGGGGCGGGCATCATCACGGGTGTAGGCCGGGTCTCGGGGCGAGAATGCGTGGTCGTCGCCAACGATGCCACGGTCAAAGGCGGAACCTACTACCCCATCACGGTCAAGAAGCACCTGCGCGCGCAGGAGATCGCGCTGCAGAACCGCCTGCCGTGCATCTACCTCGTCGATTCGGGCGGGGCGTTCCTTCCCGAGCAGGACAACGTCTTCCCAGACCGCGAGCATTTCGGTCGCATCTTCTACAACCAGGCGACGATGTCGGCCGCCGGGATCCCGCAGATCGCCGCAGTGATGGGTTCGTGCACGGCGGGAGGCGCGTACGTGCCGGCGATGTCCGACGAGTGCATCATCGTCAAGGGCCACGGCACGATCTTTCTAGGTGGTCCGCCGCTCGTCAAGGCCGCGACCGGCGAGATCGCCACTGCGGAGGAGCTGGGTGGCGCCGAGGTGCACGCGCGGCAATCGGGTGTGGTCGATTACAAAGCGCAGGACGACGCTCATGCGCTCGCGATCGCGCGCTCGATCGCCGCTCGCCTCGGCGGCGCGAGGCCCGCGGAGCTGAACGCACGCGAGCCGGCCGAACCGCTCTACCCCGCCGAGGAATTGCACGGCGTCATCCCGCAGGACAAGCGCAAGCCCTACGACGTGCGCGAGGTCGTCGCGCGCATCGTCGACGCAAGCGAGTTCGACGAGTTCAAAGCGGAATACGGGGCGACGCTGGTGACCGGGTTCGCGCGCATCTGGGGCTACCCTGTCGGAATCGTCTCGAACAACGGCATCCTCTTCTCGGAATCCGCGCTGAAGGGCGCTCACTTCATCGAGCTGTGCAGCCAGCGCCGGATTCCGCTCGTGTTCCTCCAGAACATCAACGGCTTCATGGTCGGGAAAAAATACGAGGCGGGCGGCATCGCGAAGGACGGCGCGAAGATGGTAACCGCGGTCGCTTGCAGCCGCGTGCCGAAATTCACCGTCGTCATCGGAGGGTCCTTCGGAGCGGGCAACTACGGCATGTGCGGCCGCGCCTTCTCTCCCCGCTTTCTGTGGATGTGGCCGAACGCGCGCATCTCGGTGATGGGCGGGGAGCAGGCCGCCGCCGTGCTCGCCAGCGTGAAGCGGGACGGCATCGAGGCGAAAGGCGGCGCCTGGAGCAAGGAGGAAGAGCAGGAGTTCAAACGTCCCATCCTCGAGCAATACGAGCGCCAGGGCAATCCCTACTTTGCCACCGCGCGCCTCTGGGACGATGGAGTCATCGCGCCCGAGGAAACGCGGCGCGTCCTGGCGCTCGCGATCTCAGCATCGCTCAACGCGCCGATCGAAGAAACCCGGTTCGGCGTATTCCGGATGTAGGGCCGCCATGTCCGAGCACACCGCGACCATCGAGTGGCGAAGAGCCACGCCCGATTTCAGCTACCGCACCTACAATCGCTCGCACTTTTTGCGGTTCGATTCCGGAATCGAAGTGCCGGGCCGCGCGTCCCCGGCGAACGTCCCGTCCACCCTGGCCCAGACGCCGGGCGTGGACCCGGAAGAAGCGTTCGTCGCCGCCATCTCGTCCTGCCACATGCTGTGGTTCCTGCACGTCGCCTGCGCCCACAAATTCATCGTCGACCGCTACAGCGATCACGCCGTGGGCGTGCTGGAGAAGGATCGCGACCGCAAGATGTCGGTCACGCGCGTTACGCTGCGGCCAGCGGTGGCTTTCAGCGGCGCCTCACCCACGAGCGAGCAACTCGCCGAGCTGCACGAGGAGGCGCACGGGCAATGCTTCATCGCCAATTCGGTGAAGACCGAGATCCTCATTGAGCCCCGCTAGGACCAGCATGACTTACACAACCATCGAGATCCACACCGACCACGGCGTCGCCGTGCTCTGGCTCAACCGGCCCGAGGTCCGCAACGCCTTCAATGAAACGATGATCGCCGAGCTCGCCTCGGCGCTCGGCGAGCTCGAAGCCGACCCGTCGGTGCGCGCCGTCGTGCTCGCCGGGCGCGGCAAGGTGTTCTGCGCCGGCGCCGACCTGAACTGGATGAAGAGAATGGGTGAGATGGATTTCGAGGAGAACCGCAAGGACGCGCTCGCCTTCGGCGCCATGCTCAAAGCGCTCCATGCGCTCAAGAAACCGACGATCGCGCGCGTGCACGGCGCCGCCTTCGCCGGCGGCATGGGCTTGGTCGCCGCCTGCGACATGGCCGCGGCGTCGACCGAAACCGAGTTCGCGGTGTCCGAGGTGAGGCTGGGGCTCACGCCGGCCACCATCAGCCCCTACGTACTCGCCGCCATGGGCGAGCGCGCGGCGCGAAGGTACTTCCTCACCGCCGAGCGCTTCAGCGCGGCCGAGGCGTATCGCATCGGCTTCATCCAGGAGCTGGCCCAGCCCGAGGAGCTCGACGCGACAGTGAACGCGATCCTCGGAGAGATCGTCCAGGGCGCGCCGGGGGCTCATGCCGTGACCAAGGATCTGATCCGCGCGGTCGCGGGGCGCCCGCCCGGCTCCGGGCTCCTGGAGGACATGGCCGTACGCATCGCGACCGCCCGCGCATCCGAGGAAGGCAGGGAAGGCGTGCGCTCCTTCCTGGAGAAGCGCGCGCCAAGCTGGCTCAAGGCGGCGAAGCGGGCCGCGCGCCCGAAGAAGAAGAAATAGGACGCGCTCTTGAGCCTGCCGCGCAAGGTCCGCATCGTCGACGTCGCCCCGCGCGACGGCCTGCAGAACGAAGCGAAGAGCGTCCCGACGCGGGTGAAGCTCGAGCTGATCGAAAGGCTGCAGGACGCCGGGGTCGCCGCGGTCGAGGCGACGGCCTTCGTGTCGCCGAAGTGGGTGCCGCAGATGGCCGACCACGCCGAAGTGATGGCGGGTATCCGCAAGCGCCCCGGAGTCGCTTATCCTGTGCTCGTCCCGAACATGAAGGGCTTCGAGGCCGCGCGCGCCGCAGGTGCCGAAGAGATCGCCGTCTTCGGCGCGGCTTCCGAAACCTTCAGCCGGAAGAACATCAACTGCAGCATCGCCGAGAGCCTCGAGCGCTTCGCGCCCGTCGTCGCAGCCGCAAAGGCGCAGGGCATTCGCGTTCGGGGCTACATCTCCTGCGCCGCGGGCTGCCCCTACGAGGGCGAGGTCGCCCCTGGCGCGGTCGCCGACCTGGCGGGCAAGCTGTACGGAATGGGCTGCTACGAGGTCTCGCTCGGCGACACGATCGGCGTCGGGACGCCGAAGAAGATCCGCGCGGTGATCGAGGCGGTCGGCAGGAAGGTCCCGATCGCAAAGCTCGCCGGGCATTACCACGACACCTACGGGCAGGCGCTCGCGAACATCTACGCCTCGCTCGAGCTGGGCGTGAAGACCTTCGACAGCTCGGTCGCGGGCCTGGGCGGCTGCCCCTACGCCAAGGGTGCGACCGGTAACGTCGCCACCGAGGACGTGATCTACATGCTCGACGGGCTGGGCATAGAAACCGGAGTCGACCTGGAGAAGCTCTTTCGCGCCGGAGAGTTCATTTGCCGCGAGCTCGGACGCGAGCCGGCCTCGAGGGTGGCGAGGGCTCTCGCCGCGAAGCTGAACGCATGAGCGCGGGTGCGGCTTCGCCGAGCGAGGACATCGCCTCGCCCTGCACCAACGTGTGCAAGATGAATCCGAAGACCGGGCTGTGCGAGGGCTGCTATCGGACGCTGGACGAGATCGCGGCCTGGTCCGGCATGAGCGCGGAAGAAAAGCGCGCAGTCCTGGATCGGCTCCCGGCCCGTCGTCCGCGCCCTTGAACCTGCCGCCAGGCATCCGGGTCATCGAAAGAGGTTGGCTCTCCGCCAACAACATCGTCCTCGGCGCGCAACGCGAGACGACCGTGGTCGATTCGGGCTACGGCGCTCATGCGGCCCAGACCGTCGCCTTGCTCGAGCACTCTCTCGAAGGGAAATCTCTCGATCACCTCGTCAACACCCACTGCCACTCCGACCACATGGGCGGCAACGCCGCGATCCAGAGGCGATTCGGGTGCAGGACGAGCATCCCGGCGGGCGAAGCGCCCCTGATCGACCGCTGGGACGAGCGCGAGCTGATCCTATCGGCCGCCGACCAGCGCGCCGAGCGATTCACCTACGACGACACTTTCTCCGGGGGCGACGCGCTAGTGATGGGGGAGTACGAATGGCAGGTCATCGCCGCCCCCGGCCACGACACGCACGCGGTGATCTTCTATTCGCCCGAGACGCGCGTGCTCATCTCCGGAGACGCGCTGTGGGAAAACGGCTTCGGCGCCGTGTTCGCACAGCTCTTCGGCCGCGATACCGCCCTCGCCGAAACGCGCGAGACCCTGGAGCGCATCGCCGGGCTCGACTGCCAAGTCGTGATCCCGGGGCATGGGCGGCCGTTCGGTGAGGTCGGCGCGGCGCTAGCGCGCGCCTTCTCGCGCCTGAAAGCATACGAAGAAGACATCACGCGGCTCGCACGCCACGTCGTCAAGGTGCTGTTCACCTTCGCGCTGCTGGAGAAGCGCTCGATCCCCCTCGCCGAGCTTCCCGCCTACGTCGCTCGCGTGCCCATCCTCGCGGAGATCAACTCGCGCTACCTGCACATGACGCCGGTCGCGATGGCCGAGTGGCTGGTGAGCGACCTGGAGCGCGCCGGGGCGGCAAAGGGGAAGGGAGGATTGCTGCTCGCGAAAGGCGCGTGACCTTCGCCTCAGGCCTCGATCCGGACCAGCTTTATGCGGCCCGAAGCTCCGCTCTTGATCGACACAGCGGACTTGCGGCAGTGGAAATGACCGGCGACGAGCGCAATGAGCTCTTCGTTGGCCTTGCCGTCGATTGGGGCCGCTTTGACCCGAGCGACCCACATGCCGCCTTCCGCCTGCGCGAGCGTGCTGACCCGAGATTTGGGCTTGACCTTCACCTGGATGATGGTCGGCTGCATTGCCTAAATGAGAAAGCGCCAACGTTCTTAATCAGCCGCCGGCCGCGTGCGGCCGGTCGGTTGCACTAAGGGGTTAGGTGCTTTTACAACGCGGTACTTGCTCTGCACAAACCCGAAGTCGAACGCGCGGGTAGATATGTGCTCAAGATGAACGTCCTGCGAGAGCAGACCAAATAGCGGCCTTCCGCTACCAATAAGCACAGGGATCCTGGTAATCGTTACCTCGTCGATCAGTGCGCCGGCGAGAAACGCTGAATCGTCACTCCGCCATCAATGTATAGATGCTTCATGTTTTGCGCAGACAGCCGTGCGACTAAGGTGGCGGGGTTTTCGCTGGAAAGGGAGACGGTGTTCGGGACATCACCTGGCAGCGAGGTCATACGGCTGCTGAGGACGAATACCGGTGTTGGCCCATATGGCCATTCGCCAAACGACCTGGCGAGCTCGAATGTGTGACGACCCATGACTAAGGCGTCGACAGTGGACATGAATTCTTCGTAACCACAGTTCTCTCCCTTGGGAACTCGGGTGTTCGCTTTATCGAGCCAGTCGATGCTTCCATCCGTTCGCGAAATGAAGCCATCGAGACTTGTAGCGATGAATACCGAGCACTTGGCCCTCGCGCTGGTCATTCAAGGCACCTAACGTTCCCAGTAACCGGCGCGCGCATGCCGACCTACGCAAGGCGCGACGCTCGCGCGCGCGTCCACGTTGACTGGAAGATTATGTGCCACCTTCAGTTTCAAAGACGATGCCCTCGGGCTTGGTGAAGAGTTCCGGCTTGGCCTTGAGGTCAGCCTCGTAGCTGAGATAGTTCATTGCCATGATCAAACCGTTGCCACCGAAGAGTTCTATTCGAACTGGCTTATTTGCCCTTTCAAATAGGACAAGCCTCTCTTTACCTTCCTTAAACTCGATCTTATTTAGGGAACCGAGCGTAGGGTGCGCTACTCGTTGCGGTTTGGCTCCCCCTTCGCGGAGCCATGACAGCTCACACCCAATCTCTAGGCTACGAATAAACATGCTGTTCACTGCAGCGTCCGCAAAAAGACGAGCGCGAAAGTAAAAAGTCGGGCCCGGATCTCGAATGTACCTGCCACGACGCTCAGCCAGATTGACCATCCAGAGATCTGGCTCATTCACAACGATGAGAAGATGAACCTTAGTTTTCGGGTTCAGCGCCTCTTCGACTCGGCCTTGTCTCTCACCAAGACGGTAAAGGGTTTTGGGAACTCTATAGAAATGGCTCGCAGGAAGGTTGGGGGCTTCTATTGATGTCACTGCCTTGAGCATTGACTGAGGCGCACAGACCCTATCCGCGGCGTACACCGACAACGGCAACAGCAAAGTCAAGAGAACGAAGGGTCTCAGTGGCTTCATTGGCACATAACGTTCGCGCCCACGCGCGGGCGCGGCAGATTGTTGACCGAGGCGCGATGCTTCTCGCCCGTCGCGGTGGGGCGCGCTGTTAGATGGCGCTCTCATAGCCGTACGACCATCGCGCTGCACTCCGCCAGTGCTATCCCAACGAACCAACCTGCGAACAGGCAAGCACCGTAGGCTGCAGCGATTGACTCGAAATCGTTCATCGGCGGGGTTTCTCGCTGGAAAGTGTCTGATGTTCGTTTAGGTATTGTCGACCTCTAGAACTGAATAGTACCCAGCTCGCGAGCGCAACAGGACCTCCAGTAATCGGGAACCACATGGAGAGGAAAACGGAGAAGAAGACGATGTCAGAAACCCGTTCCTCGGGTACTGGAGCAATCTGTTCCGGATACGCGAGAAGCGCAGATACCGGAAACAGGAACATCAGAGCAGAGCCAAGTAGGAGCACCCACGCGGACCTCACGGTCTTGATCCCGAAGTAGCGCAGTAGTGTCCCCAAGGAGCTGTCGCGATGGCGATAGGCGTATACCCACAAGGCGATAAGTATGGAGCCCCAAATGAACCCCCACGCCACGTACCAATATTCGATGAGCCAGCTCATGACGCCATCTAACGTTCGCGGCCACCGGCGCGCGACTGCGACGATGACCAGAGGCGCGATGCTTCACGCGCGTCCGGGTGGGCCGCGCGGTTAGACCGCCATACCCTCAGCTTAAGAACGCGTCGCACCATCGGCTAAAGGCTCCGATTGACCAGCACAATATTTCGGGAAAGAATCTTAGGTTACCGCTCGTCATTACGCCAGCGGCAAAATTGATCTGTTGGCAGGTCGGAATGGTGTATGTCGCGGTCGTGTCTGCGATTCCGTTATTGTGAACAAGAATATTCCGAAGCTCGATCACTCCCTCCCAGGCATGGTCGTCATCGGCAGGAATAAGACCAGCAGTCACGCTTTCTTGGATTATTTTGCGCAAGTAGATGCGGCCGGTGATGGGTGCAATTTTTCCAGGCCGAGCAATGAGTGCTTGTTTCGCGGAGAATTCGAAAGCAGAAAGCACTAATACAAAGGCCGCTTTCGAAACAGCCATTACGCGCTCGGCGTTTTCCTGTCTTTGCCTGGCGACATCAGGCACGGCCGATATGGGCAGCGTTCGCCATATCTGCTCGTAGTACATCAATAGCTCCAGCGCAACAACGGCGTGGAGATTCGCCATATTCAATCCAGCGATCGGCGCGTCTTGGCCGGAGAGGTTGAATTTCGCTGCGAGACGATCGTTGTGTGTGACCGTCTCGGCTCTTGCCCGATCAACGAGGGCTAGGACGTCTTGCATGTGGACTCTGGCGGTCTAACGTTCGCGGCCGACGGGATGACGGATGCCACAAGGTGAGCCGCTTCAGAGGCTCCGGGTGGGCCGCGCTGTTAGAGCGCAACTCGCGGTTTGCGTGCATGGTCGATCACCCGTCCTAGCGCACCATAGATTACAGCCCAAACTAGCGCGTTTATCGCTCCCACGTAGAAGTGGCCAATGCCTTCAACGACGCCCGGAGGCACGAGACCAAAGGTTCTCGCGATGTAGTAACCGGGAGTCCCGTGAAACACAGCCGATACCAGACCGATCATGCCTGTGACGATACCTAACGGACCCAGGAAATAGGTCGCGTAGAGGCCCATGCTCACCGGAGAGATCACCAACCCGAGAGCGATCCCCGTGATCGTTGCCAGGTACTCTGGCATGAACCGTCTAGCGTAAAGCCACGTCGCGGCCGGAACAACCAATAGTGCAGCTAGCAGAACAATCATGTTGCGCTCTAACGTTCGCGGCCACCGGGCCGACGAGATGAAGAATGCCACAAGGTGAGCCGCTTCAGAGGCTCCGGGTGGGCCGCGCTGTTAGGGCATGTGCGCATCAATGGATAACAGGGATGGGTGGGCCGTAAGCTCGAACGCCAACAAAGAACCAGTCGACGACAAGCTGAACGGCAAAAACTACCGTGGCCATAAGTAGCGCACCAGCAACTGATTTTGGAATCGCGGCAAACATTCCGCAAATGAAGGCGTATGCTGTAGCTGAGCAAAGGCCGAATACGACGTATAGAGCGTAGGGAGCTCCAACAGAGAGAGATACCAGCACAGTTCCCAATATCATGAGAACGAAGGGGACGGCGGCTCCAATTAGGCCTTGGTGCAAGTCGAAGGACTCCTGGGCTTGGGAAAGGGTTCGTGCCATTCCTAACCAGGAACAGAAAACCACAATTCTCACGAGTGGGCCGACCACAGTCAGTTCGGAATTCCAAACTGGCATAGATGCAAAGGCATAAAGCGAGTAGACGCTAACGCCAGTGATTGATAGTCGTACTGAGTTCACCACTAATGATGTGCCCTAACGTATAGTGAACTTCCGAAATGTCCCTTATTCTGGCACCGAGCACCTACCGAGTGTCATCTATGCCCTACGTTCAACTATTTAGCGGCATGATCAAGCAATAGTTCGCCAGGATAGCTGCACGATTTGCAGATTCAACACGAAAATAGCCGGCAGCAAGCTCGCGGAATGCGCGAGTAACCTCGCCAAGCAACACCTTACCGCCGCGCGCTCCACTTCGCGATGTCGCGGCCAGCCTTGCGCAGCGTCCCAGCGAGCGCGTCGCCGTTCACGCGTCCGACCATCTCGACCGGACCGTGGTCGACGGCGCCGGGCGGCAGGATCAGGCGCAGCTCGTCGCCGCGGAGTTTGCCTCCCGACAAGGGAACGTCGCCCTGACCGGTCAGCTCGACCGTTCCGGACACCATCTGGTATTTCTGCCTGAGCACGAGCCGTGTGCGCCGCGATTTCACGCCCGAGGAGAGCTCGAATTTCCACTCGCCTTCGACCTTCGCCGGAACGGTCCAGAGATACACCTGGCTTTCCTTGCGCGCGCCGACCTTCTTGTCGGGCGCCGGAATCGTTTCCTCGGCGTCGGGGCGCCAATCGCCCATGTTGTAGTCGTGGGAGACGACGCGCGCTCCGGCTTTCAGCTCCGCGAGGATTTTCGGGCGAAGCGCGAGGTTTACGTCGGGCAGTAGGTAGAGCGTCAGCACGTTCGCCTCGTGGAAATCCGTCTTGAACAAATCCTGCTGCAGGAACTTGACCCGGTCGGCGACCCCGGCGCGGACGGCATTTTCGTTCGAGCGCTTCACCAGCAGCGGATCGATCTCGACGCCGAATCCGCGCGCGCCGTATTTCTTCGCAGCCTCGATCATGATGCGGCCGTCGCCCGAGCCGAGGTCGATCACCGTCTCCCCGGCCTTCACCTGCGCGAGCTCGAGCATGCGCTCGACCACTGCCTGGGGGGTAGGCACGTACGGCGTGTCGAGCTCCTTCCCCGCGTCTTGAGCGAACGCGCATAGAGACACGAACAACGTTCCAAGGAACATCGGCGTTCTGCGAAAGGCTTTCACCGTCATCACTTTCAAACCACTCCGTCTTTTCGCAATCCTGCAATCTCCCCATCACCGTATCCCGCTTCGCGCAGGATCTCGTCGGTATGCTCGCCCACGCCCGGCGCCTTGCGCTCGATCCCGAATTCGAATTCGCTGAGCTTGAGCGGCAGCGCGAGCTGCTTGAGTCCGTCCTCGTCGATCACCATCCCGCGCGCGCGCAGCTGCTCGTTCGCCAGCGCCTCGTCCATGCCGAGGATCGGGCTGACGCAGCAGTCGGCGCGGGCGAAAACATCCGTCCACTCGCGCTGCGTGCGCGAGCCGAAGGTCTTCGCGAGCCACGCCTTCACCGGCTCGGCGGCCGCGCCGTACACGATGTGCTTCTCCTTGAGGTCGGGACGGCCGAGTATATCGCACAGCGTCGCCCAGAATTTGCGCTCGAGCGCTCCTACCGCCATGAAGCGGCCGTCTTTCGTTCGGTAGACGTTGTAGCAGGGCAGCCCGCCGTCGAGCATGCCCGTCCCGCGCGCCGGGGCCTTCCCACGCTCGAGAAACCCAAGGAGGGGGAAGACCGCGTGCGCCAGGACCGCGTCGGTCATGGCGACGTCGACGTGGCGCCCGCGACCGGAAGATCTCGCGTCGATCAGAGCCGCGAGGATGCCCATCGCAGGCACGAGCGCACCGCCGAGCAGATCGGCGATCTGGAAATTCGGCACGACCGGCTCCTCGCGGGTTCCGATCTGATCGCCGACTCCGGCGTAGCCGATGTAGTTGACGTCGTGGCCCGCGCGCTGAGCGTACGGCCCGTCCTGGCCGTAGCCCGAAATCGAGCAGTACACGATGCGGGCGTTGACGGCGGAGACCGCGTCGTAGCCCACGCCCAGCTTGGCCGCCACGCCGGGCCGGAATCCCTCGACGACGACGTCCGCGCCCTTCGCCAGCTGCATGAATATCTCGCGCCCGCGGGCCTGCTTGAGGTCGAGCCGCATCGCGCGCTTGTTGCGGTTGAGCAGACGGAAGAAATCCGACATGCCGTCGCGCATGCGGCCCATCGTGCGCGAGTAATCGCCGGCCTCCGTGTCCTCGATCTTGATGACGTCGGCGCCCATGTCCGCCAGATGCAGCGTCGCCATCGCGCCGGGAAGCAGCCGCGTCAGGTCGAGAACGCGGACGCCAGACAGGGGCTTGGCGCGCAAGCTAGTCGACCGCCTTGGGAAAGGGCCGGCCCAGCATCCAGTCCTTGATCGCTCGCACCGTTTCCGCTTCCTTGCCGAAATAACCGTGCGCCGCGAGCGCCTCGCAGGGATCCGATTCCGCAGGCTTGCCGCCGCTCACGCTGATGAGCGGAAAGCGCGAAGCCAGGGATTGAGCGTCGCGGTAGGGGCAGGCGCGGCATCCGTCGTAAACGTGGTGGACGAAGAGGACCGGCGCCTTGATCTCTCCGAAACTGAAACCCGAAAGACCGATCCCGAATCTGCCGCCGTAGAAGACCGAGGAAGTAAGAATCACGCCGTCCACCGTTTCGCCCAAGCCCCGCCCCACGTAGGCCGCGGACAGAGTGCCCCTGCTCGTCCCGATCAGGAAGATCTTCGCCCCGGGAAATCGGGCCCTCAGATCCACCACGACCGCGGAGACGTCTTCCACGTGGGCGCGGCCGGTGCGGAACCCGTCGTCCATGCCCGCGCGCTGGTGATCCGAGGGCGAATCGACTATGGCGACGGCGACTTCGGCATCGCGAAACAATCCGCGTGTACGCACGAGAAAGTTCTTCCCCTGCGAGAATTTCACCGAGCCGCCCTCGGTGCGCAGCTTGAGCAGCCCCTCTCCGCCGGGAAACATCACCGCGACCGCCTTCGGCCGCGGCGCGTTGTGCATCAAAAGGTAGGACTGCGTTTCCCCCTTGCGTCCCGAAACCGTAACGATCTCCTCGGCTCCCGCGGAAAACGCCGCCGCGAGCAGCACGGCGGCGCACGCCCAGAGAAGGGGTTCCAACCTAGCCGTATGTCTTTGCATCCTCGATCACCTTTCCGTCGTTCGGCAGCCCGCCGCGCCGGGCGAACGCCACCTCGCCGCGCAGCTTGGTTGCGCTGCGCAGGCTGTCCGCGATCGCCTGCGCCAATCCCCCTGAAGGCTCGCCCCGCAGCTCGCAGTGCAGGGTCATGCGGTCGTTCCCCCCCGGGTTATCCACGACGAGCCTTGCCTTCAGGATTTCCGGATGGTGTTTGACGATCTCGGCGACCTGGGCGGGATGCACGAACATGCCCTTCACCTTGGTCGCCTGGTCGGCGCGGCCCATCCAGCCTCGGATGCGGGTATTGGTGCGGCCGCAGGGGCTGGCTCCTGACATCACCGCCGAGAGATCACCGGTGCCGAACCGGATCAGCGGATAGTCGCGGTTGAAGCTGGTGACGACCACCTCGCCGATTTCTCCCGCAGGCAGCGGCTCGCCCGTGCCGACCCGCACGATCTCGAGGATCAGCCCCTCGCCGAGGATCATGCCTTCGAGCGCCTCGGACTCGTAGGCGATCAGCCCAAGGTCGGCCGAAGCGTACGACTGCAGGACGCGCATCCCACGCTCGGCGCAAGCCGAGCGCAGCGCCGGCGGAAGATACTCGGCGCCGACCGCGGCCTTCTCGAGGCAGGCTATGTCGGCTCCAAGCTCGTCCGCCTTCTCGACGATGAGCTTCAGAAAGGACGGCGTGCCTATGTAGGCGTTCGCGCGCAGCTGAGCGATGGTCGCGACCTGCATTTCGGTCTGCCCCACGCCCGCAGGAACCACCGCGCATCCCAGCGCCAGCGCTCCCGACTCGAGCATGGCGCCCGCGGGAGTGAAATGATAGGCAAAGGTGTTCACCGCGACGTCGCCCGAGCGGAAACCCGCGGCGAAAAGCGCGCGCGCCGTGCGCCACCAGTCCGGGCTCCCGCCCCCGGGATCGTAGATCGGCCCCGGAGAAACGAAGATCCTGCCCACCTCCGACTTGGGAACTGCGTTCAGCCCGCCGAACGGAGGGGCCGCCCTCTGCAGGACGACGAGATCGGCCTTGCGCGTGACGGGAAGGCTCGCGAGCGCCGCCCGATCGGTGATCGCGGCCGGATCGACATCGGCGAGGATGCGGGCCCATCCCGCCGCGCACCGCTTGGCGTGCGCGAGGTGGCCCGGAAGCGCAGCCATCAGCGCCCGCTCCCGCTCTCCCGGGTCGCGGGTCTCCAGGCTGTCGTAGTACTCCGGCATTCGAATCGATCTGCGGGGCGGGCCGGCTGGGGCAGGCAACATAGCACACAAAATCAGATAGAGTTATAAGAAAGTAATCTTTGATTTGTTCCAGTTTGCCCGGTGGGGCGGTAAGTTTGCCGTGACGAACGTCCGGCCACGACAAGGGGAAACTCATGGACCAGAGCGCCAAAGGCTTGAGCGAGGACTGGCTGTCGGTCTGGATCGGCCTGCTCGTTTTCGTGCTCGCGCTCGGCCTGCTGGCCGGAGCGGACGTTCTCGGCTGGGTGGTCACCACCGCCGTCTGGACCGAGTTGAGCAAAGCCCTGAATCCCGTCTCGAAGGCCTACTCGGGCCTCGGTGGAGCGGGCGCCCTGATCGCCACCTACCTCGCCTTGCTCGTGGTGATGACGGCCGGCGCCGCCGCGCTCAAAGCCGACCTCAAACGCTTCGCCCTCGGCTTCACCGCCGTGTTCTGGATCAGCTACCTCGCCTGGATCGCGGGCAGCTACGCCAATTTCGCCGTGACCACGCCTGGCGACATGCAGAAGTTCGGCATCAGCTGGTCGCTGAAGCTCACCAACGAAGGCGGATTCATCCTTGCGCTCGTCGCCGGCCTCGTCGTCGGGAATTTCTTTCCGGGTTTCGCCGCGTGGATGAAGGAAGCGGTGCGGCCCGAGCTGTACATCAAGACCGCGATCGTGCTCCTCGGCGGATTCCTCGGCATCATGGCGGCCACGCAGCCGGTCCTGGCGAAATCGATCCTGTTCCGGGGTCTTGCGGCCATCATCGAGGCCTACCTGATCTACTGGGCGGTGGTGTATTTCGTCGCGCGCAAATGGTTCGGCTTCAGCCGCGAATGGGCGGCGCCGCTGGCCTCGGGAATCTCGATCTGCGGCGTATCGGCGGCGATCGCCACCGGCGGCGCGATCCGCGCGCGGCCCATCGTGCCGATCATGGTGGCCTCGCTGGTGGTGATCTTCGCCGTGGTCGAGCTCCTGATCCTGCCCTTCGTGGCGAACGCATTCCTCGCCCACGAACCGATGGTCGCGGGCGCCTGGATGGGGCTCGCGGTGAAAACCGACGGCGCCGCCGTGGCGAGCGGCGCGATCGCCGAATCGCTGATCCTTGCCACGAATGCCGCCGAGGGCGTCAACTACGTGAAAGGATGGATACTCGGGACCGCCGCGACGGTGAAGATCTTCATCGACATCTTCATCGGCATCTGGGCCTTCATCCTCGCGTACATCTGGACCAACCACATCGAAGTGCGCGCTGCCGGCGACAAGGCAAAAATCGGCGAGATCTGGGAGCGCTTCCCGAAATTCATCATCGGCTACGTGCTGACTTTTGTGGTGGTCCTCGTCGTCGCCTTCGGCGCGGAACCCGCGACCACGGCCAAGATCCGCGCGGCGATGGGCGAAGCGAACACTTTCCGCGTGATCTTTTTCATCATGACCTTCTTCACCATCGGCGTGATGTCCAACTTCAGGAAACTCTGGGAGGAAGGCATAGGCAAGCTCGCTGCCGTGTACGTCGTGTGCCTGTTCGGGTTCGTCATCTGGGTCGGACTGGTGATTTCCTGGGTGTTTTTCGGCGGGGTGAAGCCGCCGCTCGCAGCGGGTTGAAAGGGACAAAGACCATGGAACAACCCAAAGTCGGCGAAGAAATGCGCAAGATGCCGGTCGAGCCTCTGCTGCCCGTCGAGAAGAAGCTGATCGGCTGGAGCCTGGGCGCAGGGCTGGTGCTGCTGGTGATCCTGATCTTCGCGACCCGGGGCACCTGAGCAGCTCAGTCGAACTTCATTCCCGTTTCTCGGATCACGCGGGCAAGCGCGTCCGCGTCCCGGCGCACGAACGCGCCGAAGTCCGCAGGCGACTGGGACGCAACCGCCTCGGTACCGGCCGGTGCGAGCACCGACTTCAGTTTCGGATCCCGCAGCGCCTGCGCCGTCGCCTCGAACAGCCGCGCGACGATGTCCCGCGGCGTCGCTTTCGGCGCGAAGAATCCGTACCAGATGGAAACGTCGTAGTTCGCGAGGCCCGCTTCCTCCATTCCGGGCAAGCCTTCGACGAGCGGCGAACGCCCGCGCGTCGTAACGGCGAGGCCGCGCAACTTGCCCGTGAGCACGTGCGGCATCACCGAAGGCGCCGTCGCGAAAGTCACCTGCGTGTCGCCGGCTAGCACCGACTGTACCGAGAGGCCCCCGCTCTTGTAGGGGATGTGGACCATGTCAACGCCGGCGAGCGCGTCGAAGAGCGCCGTCGCGAGATGCGGGAGCGAACCGTTGCCCGAGGTGGCGAAGTTGAGCTTGCCCGGACTTTTCTTCGCCTCGGCGATCAGCTCGCGGATCGACTTCACCGGCAGCGAAGGATTGACCGCGACCACGAGGGGCGAGCTCGTCACCTGCGTAATCGCCACGAAATCGCGCTCAGTGTCGTACGCGATGTTCTTGTTCACGATCGGGTTGATGATCATCCCGCTCTGACTCGCGATCATGATGGTGTAGCCGTCGGGTGCCGCCTTGGCGACGAACTCGGCGGCGAGGCTCGAGCCCGCACCCGGCCGGTTGTCGACGATGATGGGCTGGCCGAGCGCTCGCCCAAGTGGATCACTCATCGTGCGCGCGATGATGTCGGCGGCCCCGCCCGGGGCGAACCCGACCACCAAGCGGAGCGGCTTGGAGGGATAGCCTTGCGCGTATGCCGCTGCGCTTGCGCAGGCGAGCGCAAGGATCGCAATTGCGTTTTTCATTTCTTTCCTTTCCTCACGCGAGCCACCGCTTCCTGCGGCGGTAATGTTTTACGTCCTTGTAGTTCCTGCGGTTGCCCGAAGCGATCCCCAGGTAGAACTCCTTGACGTCCTCGTTCGCGGCGAGCTCCGCGGCCGCCCCGTCCATGACGACCCGGCCATTTTCCAGTATGTAGCCGTAGTCTGCGTAGCGCAGAGCCACGTTGGTGTTCTGCTCGGCGAGGAGGAAGCTGACTTTCTCGTTCTCGTTGAGGCTCTTCACGATGCCGAAGATCTCCTCGACGATCTGGGGCGCGAGTCCGAGCGAGGGCTCGTCGAGCAGAATCATGCTCGGATGCGCCATGAGCGCGCGCCCGAGCGCAGTCATCTGCTGCTCGCCGCCCGAGGCGTAGCCGGCGAGGGTGCGGCGGCGCTCCTTGAGCTGGGGGAAATACCCGTAGACGCGCTCGAGGTCTGCCGCGAGCTGCGCGCGTTTCTGCGAGCGAGTGTAGGCGCCGGTGAGGAGATTCTCCTCGACGGTGAGGTGCGCAAAGCAATGTCGCCCTTCCATCACCTGGACCACTCCGCGCCTCACCAGCTCGTCGGGACTCAGCCGGTCGACTCTCAGCCCGCGGAACTCGATCGTTCCCTTGGTGACCGCGCCGCGCTCGGCCCGGAGGAGATTCGAGATCGCCTTGAGCGTCGTCGTCTTGCCCGCGCCGTTCGCGCCGAGGAGGGCGACGATCTTCCCTTCGGGGACTGAAAGCGACACGCCCTTCAGCACCAGGATCACGCGGTCATAGATGACCTCGATGTTGTTGATGCTGAGCAAGCCCGTCTGCGAGGTAGGAAGAGCGGACATGGTGGAGACGCGAAGGGCCAGGGCTTGGCCCTGGCCCTTCGCCGTATGGACTTTCAGCCTTCTTTGGAACAATCCCTCGGGGTAATGCCTTTCTCCTGGGCGTACTTCGCCGCGGACTCCTCGATCATCGGCCGCACGATCGATTGGTCCGAAGCGATCCAATCGGTGACGGTATTCCACTTGTTGCCGTCCCACTGCAGGAACTTCACCGAGCCCCCGCCCTCGTGGTCCATGCAGGAGACTTTGAGCGCTTGCATGAATCCGGTCGCGCCGAGCTGTTTCAGCTTCTTGTCGTCGATGTTGAGGTGCTCGAGGCCCCAGCGGACCTGGTCCCCGGTCATCGGCTTGCCCTTGCCGAAGTGCTCCTGTGCAATGCGAATCGCCTCGGTGGAGATGATGCCGAACACGACACCGCGGTTGTAGTAGATCGAGCCGACGCGGGAGCGGTCCTCCATCTCGCCCTTGCCCTTCGCGTAGACCGTCTTCTCGATATCCTTGATCACGGGATAGTTCGAGCCCGAGACGTTGAACGCCGCGGCATAGAAGCCTTTCGCCGCGTCGCCGGCCGGGATCACGTCCTCCTCGGCGCCCGACCACCACACCCCGACCATCTTGGTGCGCGGGAAGCCCACTTTTGCGGCCGCCTTGAGCGCGGTCGGGTTCATGACGCCCCACCCGCGGAGGATCACCCAGTCGGGCTTGATCTGCCTGATCTGAAGCCACTGCGCCTGCTGCTCGTTGCCCGGATGCGCAACGGGAATGTGCGTGACCTCGAAGCCGTATTTCTTCGCCTGCACATCGAGCACGGGGATGGTTTCCTTGCCGTAGGCCGAGTCGTGGTAGAGGTTCACGATCTTCTTGCCCTTCAGCTTGTCCATCCCGCCTTCCTTCATGCCTATGAACTTGATCTTGGCGGTGTTCTGGCTCCAGTAGTTCGTGATCAGCGGAAAGATCCACGGAAACACCCGGCCGTCGGAAGCGTCGGTGCGGCCGTAGCCTATCGACACGATGGGAACGTGATCGGCCGTGCCCTTGTCGATGAGCGAGTAGGTAATGCCGGTCGAGAGCGGATGGACGAGCGATGCGCCGGTCGGTCCGCGCTTCTTGCTGCGCTCGTAGCACTCGACGCCGCGCGCGTTGTTGTACTCGGTCTCGCACTTCTCGTAGGTGAGCTTGACGCCGTTGATCCCGCCGTCGCGGGCGTTCACCATGTTGACGTAGTCGATGAAGCCCCCGAAGATGCCCGACCCGCCGGCCGCGTACGGCCCGACCCAGTAGCCGTTCATGGGAATGAACTGCTCGTTCTGCGGGTAGGCGGTGCCGGTTACGGCGAAAGCCGCTGCGCCCAGGAGCGCGGCTCGTCCGATTTTTCGCAACATTGGAACCCTCCTTTGGATGGAATTCTCCCTGTTTCTACAGGTTATAGGAATGAACTGTCGCAACTACTATAGCCCAATTGCGCTGATGGGAAAACCCGAGCAGCTCAGTGCGGAAACGGCCAGAGCCGCAGCTTCTCCTTGGCGATTTGCCACAGGCGCGCAAGGCCCAGCGGTTCGACCACGAGGAAAAAGATGATGAGCGCGCCGAACAGAATGAGCGTCAGGTTGGACACCAGGCCCGAGGGTAGGGCGAGGCCGAAAGAGCGCTCGATCGAGGTGGCCGAAAGGTCCATGAAGATCGGCAGGAGCACGATGAAAGCGGCGCCGAGGAACGAGCCCAGGATGCTGCCGACGCCGCCGATGATGATCATGAACAGGATCCTGAAGGACAGGTCGAGCTCGAATCCCGCAGGCTCGACCGTGCCGAGATACGCAAACGCGTAGAGCGCCCCCGCCACTCCACAGTAGAACGAGCTGATTGCAAAGGCGAGGAGCTTGGTCTTCATGATCGGGATGCCGACGACTTCGGCCGCGACGTCCATGTCGCGCACCGCCATCCAGGCGCGCCCGATCGAGCTGCGCACCATGTTCTTCGCGGCGAGCGCCATGACGCACACGATCGCGAGCACCAGCAGGTAGCGCTTCACCGGGGTGTCGACCGCGTAGCCGAAGACCACGAGCTTCTGCGCGGTGATCACGCCCGATGAGCTGTAGTTCGAGAACCACCCGAACTTGGTCAGCGCCCACACGACGAAGAACTGCGCAGCGAGCGTCGCGACCGCGAGGTAGAAACCCTTGATGCGCAGGCTCGGAAGCCCGAAAACAATGCCGACCAGCGCCGCGACCACGCCGGCCAGGATGAAGGACAGGAGCATCGGCATGCCCGGCATCCGCAGCTCGAAGTTGTATGCGGCGAAGGCCCCCACCGCCATGAATGCCGCGGTGCCGAGCGAGAGCTGCCCGGCGTAGCCCGTGAGGATGTTCAAGCCGAGCGCGGCGAGCGAGAAGATCAGGAACGGGATCAGCATGCCGTTGAACCAGTAGTTGAAGTCGATTGCCGCCGCGGCCGCGGGCAAGGCCGAGACGAGCGGCACGCCGACGAAAGCGACCGCCAGGAAGATCACGATGGCGATCCGGTCCTGGCGAATCGGGAAAAGCTGCTGGTCCGCGGCGTAGGTGGTCTTGAACTGTCCGGCCTCGCGGTAGAGCATGGGCGTTCGTCAGACCCGGTCGATGCGCCGCTCGCCGAACAAGCCCTCGGGCCGCACCAGGAGGAAAGCGAGCGCGAGCACGTAGGGGAACCAGGATTCGATGCCGCCGCCGACGTGCGGGCCGATGTACACCTCGGCAAGCTTCTCCGAGGCTCCGACGATGAGTCCGCCGACGATGGCCCCCGCTATCGAGTCGAAGCCTCCCAGGACCAGCACCGGCAGCGCCTTCAGCGCGAGAAAGGTGAGGGCGAACTGCACGCCGTTGCGCGCGCCCCAGAGAAGGCCGGTCACGAGCGCGACGAATCCCGCGGTGATCCACACGATCACCCAGATCCTCTGCAGAGAAATGCCCACTGCCATCGCGGCCTGGTGGTCGTCCGCGACCGCTCGCAGCGCCCGCCCGGTGCGTGTCTTGTTGAAGAACAACGCGAGCACGGCGACGAGCGTGGCCGCGATTCCCGACGCGACGAGGTCGAATTTGCTGATGTTCATGCCGGCCCGGTCCATGAGCCACTCGATCGGCTCGTCGGCGATGCCCAGGTCGAGCGCGTGGACCTGCGCGCCCCAGGTGAGCTGGGCGACGCCTTCGATGAAGAAGGTGAGCCCTATGGTCGCCATGAAAAGCGTGATCTGCGGCTGGTTCACCAGAGGGCGCAGCACCACGCGCTCGGTGAAGAAGGCGAGCGCCACCATCGCCGCGAGAGCGAGTCCCGCGGCGAGCCAGAACGGGGCGCCCATCGAGATGAATCCGACGGTCGTGAGGGCGGCGAAGAACACCATCGCCCCTTGCGCGAAATTGAACACGCCGGAGGCTTTGTAGATCAGGACGAAGCCGAGCGCGACGAGCGAGTACATCACTCCCGCGAGCAGCCCGCCGATCAACACCTCGAAGAAGAATTGCATGCTAGTGGATGAAAACCGGGGACAGACCACGTTTTCGATCCTCGAAGGGAGATCGCGGAAAACGTGGTCTGTCCCTGGTTTTCATGTCAATGCGCGACTCCTAGGTATGCGGCGATCACGTCCTTGTTGTTGCGCACCTCGTCGGGCGTGCCGTCGGCGATCTTGCGGCCGTAGTCGAGCACGACTACCCGATCCGAGAGGTCCATCACCACGCTCATGTCGTGCTCGATCAGCACGATGGTCGTGCCGAGCTGGTCGTTGACGTCGAGTATGAAGCGGCTCATGTCCTGTTTTTCCTCGAGGTTCATGCCCGCCATCGGTTCGTCGAGCAGCAACAGCTCGGGTTCGGCGGCCAGCGCGCGCGCGAGCTCCACACGTTTCTGCAGTCCGTAGGGCAGCCGCCCGACCGGGGTCTTGCGGATGTGCTGGATCTCGAGAAAGTCGATGACCGTCTCGACCTTGGCGCGGTGCTCGAGCTCCTCGCGGCTCGCGGCGCCCCAATACACGGCTTGCTGCAGGAAGTTGGATTTCATCTTCAGGTTGCGCCCGGTCATGATGTTGTCGAGCACCGTCATGCCGCGAAAAAGCGCGATGTTCTGGAAGGTCCGCGCGATGCCCTGTCGGGCGGCTACCGCGGGATCGACGTTGTGGCGCTTGCGGCCCTTGAACGTGACGCTGCCTCTCTGCGCGTGGTAGACGCCGTTGATGACGTTGAGCATCGAGGACTTGCCGGCGCCGTTCGGACCGATGATGGCGCGGATCTCTCGCTCGCGCACGTCGAAAGAGACGTCCTGCAGCGCCGTGACCCCGCCGAAAGCGAGCGACACACCTTCGACCGCCAGGATGGCGGGCCCGGTGCCGCGCTCGGCGACGGGCGTCAAGACCTCAAGCCGCCCGCCTGACGGCGGCGGCGCCGTGGACCCGGGCCTCGGCGATGCGCAGATCCGCAGAGACGATCCCGGTGCGGCCGTCCTCGAAGCGCATCTGCGTCTCGACGAAGCAATGCGTCTTTCCGGAGTACAGCGCCTCGACCAGCGCGGCGTACTTCTCGGCGACGTGGCGCCGGCGCACCTTGCGCGTGCGCGTGAGCTCGCCGTCGTCGGCGTCGAGCTCCTTTTGCAGGATGATGAAACGGTGAATTTGCGAGTTCCCGAGCGCGGCGTCGGCGGCAAGGTCGCGGTTCACTTTCTCCACGCATTCGCGCACCAGCTCGTAGACCGCGGGCTGCGCGGCGAGGTCGGTGTACCCCGTATACGGGAGGTTGCGCTTCTCGGCCCAGTTGGCCACGGCCTCCATGTCGAAGTTGACAAACGCGCAGACCTTGTCGCGCCCGTGACCGAAGCAAACCGCCTCCTTGATATAGGGGAAGAACTTGAGCTTGTTCTCGAGGTATTTCGGCGCGAACAGCGTGCCGTCGGCGAGCTTGCCCACGTCTTTTGCACGGTCGATGATTTTCAGATGGCCGTCGGCGTCGAAATATCCGGCGTCGCCCGTGTGAAAAAAACCTTCCGCATCGATCGCCTCGCGCGTCGCATCGGGCCGCTTGTGATACTCCCTCATGACCCCGGGCGAGCGCACCAGAACTTCGCCGGAGTCGGCGATGCGCACCTCGACGCCCGGCATCGGCCGGCCTACGGTCTCCAGCCTGACCTCGCCTGAGGCATGCATGCTCACCGTGACGCAGGTCTCCGTCATCCCGTAGAGCTGCTTGAGGTTCACCCCGATCGAGCGGTAGAAGTCGAACAGATCGGGCCCGATCGCCTCGCCACCGGTGTAGGCGACGCGGATGCGCGACAGGCCGAGCACGTTCTTGAGCGGCTCGTAGACGAGGAACCCACCCAGCTTGTACAGCATCCGATCGGTAAAAGGTACGCCCACCCTGCCGTCGAGGATGCTCATTCCCACGCGTTTGGCGAGCTTCATGAACGCATGGAACATCCGGCGCTTCGGCCAGCTCGCATCCTCGATGCGGATCATCACCTGGGTGAAGATGTTTTCGTAGACCCGCGGCGGCCCGAAGTAGTACGTCGGTCCGATCTCGCGCAGGTCGGTCATCACGGTTCCCGGCGATTCGGGGCAGTTGAGGCAGAAGCCCGCGATCAGGGACTGGGCATACGAGTAGAGAAAGTCGCCCACCCAGGCCATGGGAAGGTAGCACAGCACCTCGTCCTCTTCGGTAAACCCGTCGAAGGCCACCAGCACGCGCGCCGTCTCGATCAGCGCGGCGTGCGTCTGGGCGACGCCCTTGGGATTGCCGGTCGTGCCCGAGGTGTAGAGGATCACCGCGATATCGGAGGGGCGGCCTTTTTCGATCTCGGCGGCGAAGAACCGCGGATCGCGCTCGGCGCATTCCCGGCCGAGCGCCTGGAGCGCGTCGAGGCTCATCAGCTCGCCTTGAGCGTAATGGCGCAGCCCGCGCGGGTCGTCGAAATAGATGCGCTTGAGCTTCGGACAGTGCGGAATGTTCTCGAGCAGCTTGTCGACCTGCTCCTGGTCCTCGGCCACGGCGAAGCCGATGTCGGCGTCCTGCAGGACGAACGCCATCTCGGCGGCGACCGCGTCCTGGTAGAGCGGCACCGGCACGCCGCCGAGCGCCTGAGCGGCCATCATGGCCCAGTACAGGCGCGGCCGGTTGTCGCCGACGACCGCGAGGCGGTCGCCGCGCGCGAAGCCCTGCGCCGCCAGGCCGCAGGCGAGCGCTCTCACCTCCCCCGCGACCTCGGCCCAGGGCCAGGTCCGCCATATGCCCAGGTCCTTCTCGCGAAACGCGGGGCGGTCGGGCCGCACTTTGGCCTGATGCAACAGCAGGCGCGCAAAAGTGTCGAGCGGTTCCGTCATGGATGCCCCGGGTGATGTGGGGTGCCACCCCCCAACTTGCGGACAGCCCCAGGCGGCGAATCTTACAACAGATAACCCACCGGCTCGGTCACTTCCATCCGGTTTTCCATTACACTTTGCGACGGCACCTCGGGGAGCGGCTTCATCCTGTGACGACCGAAAATGCATAAGGTCTTGATCGTCGAGGATGTAGAGGTCGTCGCAGAGTTGCAGATCCTCATGCTGATACGCGCAGGGATCGCGTTCGAGGCGCGGCGCGTCGAGACGCTCGAGGATTTCACGCGGCAAATAGAGCAATCCGCTCCGGACGCCATTCTCTACAGCGCCTCGTTGCCGCAGTTCAGCGGATTCGCCGCCTTGGCGAAGGCGCAAATCCTGTGTCCCGATACCCCGTTCATTTTCGTTTCAGGAAAGCACGACGAAACCGCCGCCGCGACGCGCAGGCGCCCCGGCAGCGATTGCGTGTTCACGACAACTCTCGCCGACCTTCCCGCCACCTTCAATCGCGCCGTCAAGGAAGCGGAGGAACGCCGAAAGAAAAAGTCGCACGAGTCCGCCGTCATGCGCCTCACGCGCATGTACGCAGAACAGGCCCACGACCTTGAGCAACTTCAACTGCAACAAGTCATTCTCCGCAAGTTGAGCCGCTTTCTCAAAGCGAGCGCGACCCCGGCCGAAGTCTATGCGGCGATAGAATGTTTCGGTCCCCAATTGTTCCAGCGCACCGTCGGCAAGTTGTACCTGATTCACGTTCCGGGAAAACATCTCGAGACCGTCGCGTCCTGGGGTGACAAGTCGCCAAGCGATCAGGCGTTCACCATCCAGGATTGTTGGGCGCTACGCCAAGCTCAGCCTCACTGTATCCGCGAGCCGCACGTCGAGCTGCTTTGCCGGCACATCGCGCGGAATTCGGATTCGGCACCGCCGTATATGTGCGTTCCCCTTTTCGCCGAGGGCGAGACGCTCGGGCTGTTGCATCTGCGTCGGACGAAGCTGGGCTCGAATCTTCAGGAAACCCGCGGCTCGGGCGAGTCCGGAATGAATCTCGCGACGGTGGTGGCGGAGGAGACGGCTCTTGCGCTCGCCAATCTAAAGGTCCGCGACAGCCTGCACGAGCAATCGATTCGCGATCCGCTGACCGGCCTGTACAACCGCAGGTTCCTGGAAGAATTCCTTTCGCGCGAGCTGGTGCGCGCAGACCGCAAGAAGCACCCTCTGTCCGTGATCGCGGTGGACATCGACCACTTCAAGCGCATCAACGACAGCCTGGGTCATGGCGCTGGCGACATCGTCTTGCGGCGCGTGGGCCTCCTGTTGCAGGGATTCGTCCGTCAGAGCGACATCGCGTGCCGTGTCGGCGGGGAGGAGTTCTCGGTCCTCCTTCCCGAGGCAACCATGCCGATCGCGGCACAGCGCGCCGAGGACATCCGCAAGGCGGTCCAGGAGCTGAAGCTGAAATACGAAGACCATGATTTGAGCGGCATCACCATCTCGCTGGGCGTCGCCGCGTATCCCGATCACGGCGCGACGCCGGATGCGCTCATCCGCGCTGCCGATCAGGCCCTGTATGAGGCGAAGTACCGGGGCCGCGACCGGGTCGCATCGGCGTGATCACATATTGCGCCGGTACTGTCCCCCGACCTCGAACAGCGCGTGCGTGATTTGACCCAGTGACGCCACGCGCACGGCGTCCATGAGGACCGCGAACACGTTCTCGTCGCGGATCACGGCCTGCCGGAGGCGCTGCAGCATCGGTCCGGATTCCTTCGCGTGGCTCCTGTGGAACTCGGCCAGGCGTTTCAATTGGGAATGCTTCTCCTCCTCGGTCGAGCGGATGAGGTCGACTTTCTGCGGGACCGGCTCGCCGCCCTTCTCGACCGAGGGATTGCGGAAGGTGTTCACGCCGACGATGGGGTAGGAGCCGTCGTGCTTGCGGTGCTCGTAGGCCATCGAGTCTTCCTGGATCTTGCCGCGCTGGTAGCCGGTCTCCATCGCCCCGAGCACCCCGCCGCGCTCGGCGATCGCGTCGAACTCCTTGAGCACAGCTTCCTCGACGAGGTCGGTGAGCTCCTCGACGATGAAGCTGCCCTGGTTCGGGTTCTCGTTCTTCCCAAGGCCCCACTCCTTGTTGATCACGAGCTGGATCGCCATCGCGCGCCGAACCGATTCCTCGGTGGGCGTGGTGATCGCCTCGTCGTAGGCGTTGGTGTGCAGCGAGTTGGTGTTGTCGTAGATCGATATCAACGCCTGCAGCGTGGTGCGGATGTCGTTGAACGCGATCTCCTGGGCGTGCAGCGACCGGCCCGAGGTCTGCGAATGGAATTTGAGCTTCTGGCTGCGCTCGTTCGCGCCGTACTTGTCGCGCATCGCGACCGCCCAGATGCGGCGCGCCACGCGCCCGAGCACCGCGTACTCGGGCTCCATGCCGTAGCTGAAGAAGAACGAGAGGTTCGGGGCGAAGTCGTCGATCTTCATGCCGCGCGCGAGGTAGGCCTCGACGAACGTAAAACCATTTGCGAGCGTGAACGCGAGCTGCGAGATCGGGTTGGCTCCCGCCTCGGCGATGTGGTAGCCCGAGATCGACGCCGAGTAGAAGTTCCGGACGTCGTGGCGGACGAAGTACTCCTGGATGTCGCCCATCACCTTGAGCGAGAACTCGGTCGAGAAAATGCAGGTGTTCTGGCCCTGGTCCTCCTTCAGGATGTCGGCCTGCACCGTTCCACGCACCGTCGACAGGGTCCTTGCCTTTACCTCGGCACGCTCTTTCTCCGTCGGCGCCCGACCCAGTTTTCCGAGCTGCTGGTCGATCGCCGTGTTGAGGAACATCGCCAGGATGGTCGGCGCGGGACCGTTGATCGTCATCGAGACGCTGGTTGCGGGATCGCACAGATCGAAGCCCGCGTACAGCGCCTTCATGTCCTCCAGCGTCGCGATCGACACTCCGGAGTTGCCCACCTTGCCGTAGATGTCCGGACGCGGGTCGGGGTCGAAGCCGTACAGCGTCACCGAGTCGAACGCGGTCGAGAGCCGCTTCGCGGACATGTCTTTCGAGAGCAGGTGGAAGCGCCGGTTCGTGCGGAAGGGATCGCCTTCGCCCGCGAACATGCGGGTCGGGTCCTCGTTCTCGCGCTTGAAAGCGAACACGCCGGCGGTAAATGGGAACGAGCCGGGCAGGTTCTCGCGCATGCGCCACCTGAGGATCTCGCCGTCGTCCTCGAAGCGCGGAAGCGCGACCTTCGGCACCTTGGTCCCGGAAAGGGAAACGGCGTTGAGGCGAGTGCGGACCTCCCGGTCGCGCACCTTGACCACGTGCTCGTCGCCGGCGTAGGTCTTTTTCGTCTCCGGCCACTCGTCGACGAGCTGCCTCGATTGCGGGTCGAGCGCGCGGTTCTTCTGCTCGATGAGCGGCTCGAGCACCCCGGCGTCCTTGCCGGCGGCGCCGAGCATGGCTTTCGCCGCGAGCAGCTGCTGCCGCTCGCGCGCGAGCCGCGACTGCTCCACCGCTCTCGTGTGATAAGCGCGCACGGTTTCGGCGACTTCCGCGAGGTAGCGGCTGCGCGCCGGCGGCACGATCGCGTTCTTCCCCGAGGATGCACGCGTCTTCACGGCTGGAAGCGCGCCGGGCCCGGCCTTCAGGCCGTGCTCGACCAGCGCCGGGAAGATCCCTTGATAGAGCGCCGTGACCCCGTCGTCGTTGAAGCGCGAGGCGATAGTCCCGTAGACGGGCATCTCCTCGGGGGAGCGGTCGAAGAGCTTGCGGTTGCGCTGGACCTGCTTGCGCACGTCGCGCAGCGCGTCCTCCGCGCCCATGCGGTCGAACTTGTTGATCGCGACGAAGTCGGCGAAATCCAGCATGTCGATCTTCTCGAGCTGGCTCGCCGCGCCGTACTCTGGCGTCATAACGTAGAGCGAGGCGTCGACGAGCGGGACGATGCCCGAGTCGCCCTGGCCTATCCCGGAGGTTTCCACCAGCACCAGACCGAATCCGGCGGCCTTGCAGGCGGCGATGACATCGGGAAGGCTCTTCGCGACCTCAGCTTGAGCGCCGCGCGTCGCGAGCGAGCGCATGAAAACCCGTCCGCCCCCGATGGCGTTCATGCGGATGCGGTCGCCCAGCAGCGCGCCGCCCGACTTGCGGCGCGAGGGATCCACGGCGAGCACGGCGATGTCGACTGCATCGCGCTGGTCCAGCCGGAGGCGCCGCACGAGCTCGTCGGTGAGGGAGGACTTGCCGGAGCCGCCGGTGCCGGTGACGCCCAGCGTCGGCACGGCGGCCGCGCCGGCCTCCTTCAGCACCTGCGCGCGCAGCAGCGGATCGGCCGCGCCGTTCTCGAGCGCCGTGATGATTCTCGCCAGCGCCCTCCGGTCGCCCTGCTTCAGCCCCTTCAGATCGCGCGGCGCGTATCGCGACAAATCCTCGTCGCAGCGCTCGACCATGTCGTTGATCATGCCCTGCAGGCCCATCTTCTGGCCGTCTTCCGGAGTGTAGATGCGCGCGACGCCGTAGCTCTGCAGATCGCGGACCTCGTCGGCGACGATCACCCCGCCGCCGCCGCCGAACACCTTGATGTTCTCCCCGCCGCGCTCGCGCAGCAGATCGATCAGGTATTTGAAGTACTCGATGTGGCCGCCCTGGTACGAGGACACCGCGACGCCCTGCACGTCCTCTTCGAGCGCCGCGCTGACGACGTCCTCGACCGAGCGGTTGTGACCGAGGTGGATGACCTCGCAGCCGCTCGCCTGCAGGATGCGGCGCACGATGTTGATCGAGGCGTCGTGCCCGTCGAAGAGCGACGCCGCGGTCACGAAGCGGATCTTGTTCTTCGCCTTGTACTCGGTGTGTCGGGAGGCGCTCAGGTCGGTCATGGTCGGTTGAAGCCTAGTTGACGTTTACGTTAACGTCAAGCCGGGCGCCACGCAATCGCAGCGCGTTCAGCACCACCGAGACCGAGCTCGCGCTCATGGCGGCCGCCGCGATCATCGGATTGAGGAGGAGCCCCGTCCAGGGAAACAGCACCCCCGCGGCGACCGGCACACCGAGCGTGTTGTAGACGAAGGCGAGGAGCAGGTTCTCGCGGATATTGCGCATGGTCGCGCGGGAAAGGTGACGGGCGCGCACGATGCCGCGCAGGTCCCCCTTCACCAGCGTGATGGCCGCGCTCTGGATCGCGACATCGGCGCCGGTGCCCATGGCGATTCCGACGTCGGCCTCGGCCAGCGCGGGCGCATCGTTGACCCCGTCGCCGGCCATGGCGACTGCGCGCCCCGCAAGGCGTAGCTCCCTTACGACGGCTCCTTTCTCGTGCGGCAGGACGTCGGCTCGCACTTCGCGAATCCCGAGCCGCTCGGCGACCGCCTTCGCAGTCACCTCGTTGTCGCCGGTGAGCATCATCACGCGGATTCCTTCGCCCTCGAGCGCGCGCAGCGCTTCGGCCGCGCTCCGCTTGATCGGATCGGCCACTCCGACGAGCCCCGCAAAGCGCCCGCCGTCGACGAGAAACACGACGGTCTCGCCGTTTTTTCTCAGGCCGTTCGCGCGCTCCTCCCAGATCGACGGCACTTCGGCGAGCGACCCGGCGATGCGCAAGCTACCCAGCGCGACGCTGCGTCGCTCGAGCGTCCCTTGAACGCCTTGTCCGGGGAGCGCGGCGAAATTCTCGACGAGGAGCGGCCTGATTCCCTGCTCCCCTGCGCCCTCCAGAATTGCCGCCGCCAGCGGGTGCTCGCTGCCGCGCTCCAGGCTCGCAGCGAGCTGCAGCACTCTCGTTTCGGTAAAGCCTTCGGCAGCCACCACCGACATGAGTTTCGGCCGGCCCTCGGTGAGCGTGCCGGTCTTGTCGACGACCAGAGTGTCGATGCTCTCCATGCGCTCCAACGCTTCTGCGTCGCGGATGAGGATGCCCGCCTGAGCGCCCCGGCCGATCCCGACCATGATCGACATCGGCGTCGCGAGCCCGAGCGCGCAGGGGCAGGCGATGATCAGCACCGACACCGCGGACACGAGCGCGAAGCTCATCGCGGGCGGAGGCCCGTAAATCGACCAGACGACGAAAGCCGCGACCGCGATTCCGACCACCGCAGGGACGAAGTACGACGACACGACGTCGGCGAGGCGCTGGATCGGCGCACGCGTATGCTGGGCCTGGGCAACCATCTGAACGATCTGTGCGAGCATCGTCTCGGAGCCGACGCGCTCTGCGCGCATGACGAAGCTTCCGGTACCGTTGAGAGTGCCCGCGGTGACTTTGTCGCCGGGGCCCTTTTCCACTGGGATCGACTCGCCGGTCACCAGCGACTCGTCCACGCTCGACCGGCCTTCCAGCACCTCGCCGTCGACGGGAACCTTGTCTCCCGGTCTGACGCGCAAGGCGTCGCCCTTTTCGACCCGATCGAGCGGCACCTCCTCGTCCCTTCCGTCCGCGCGCACGCGAACTGCCGTCGCCGGCGCGAGCTTGAGCAGCGCCCGGATGGCACCGCCGGTGTTTTCCCGGGCACGCAGCTGAAGCACTTCACCGAGCAGGACGAGCACCGCGATCACCGCCGCCGCCTCGAAGTAGAGTCCGACTTGTCCGTGGGAATCGCGAAACGCCGGAGGAAATAGTCCGGGTGCGAGGAGAGCCACAGCGCTATAGGCGAACGCCACGCCGATTCCGAGCGCAATCAGCGTGTACATGTTGAGGCTGCGCGACATCAGCGAATTCCAGCCGCGCACGAAGAACGGCCAGGCGGCCCACAGCACGACGGGGATGGAGGCGAGAAACTGGATCCATCCCGAGACCCGCGCGTCCGGCAGCGCGCGATGAAGACTCGGCAGGTGTTCGGCCATCGCAAGGATGAACACCGGAACAGTGAGCGCGAGCCCGAACCAGAACCGCCGCGTCATGTCGAGGAGCTCGGGGCTGGGTTGGTCATCGGCGCTTGCAACGACCGGCTCGAGCGCCATGCCGCACTTGGGGCAATTGCCCGGTCCCGGCCGTCGGATTTCCGGATGCATCGGGCAGGTGTAGATCGTGCCCAGTGCAGCGGCGCTCCCCGACTTTACGGATTCGAGGTAGCGCTCGGGTGATTTTGCGAACTGGTCGAGGCAGTGCCGGCTGCAGAAGTACCAAGTGGAGCCGGCGTGACTATGCGTGTGCTCGGCGGTCGCGACGTCGACCGCCATTCCGCAGACGGGGTCGAGCGCCGAGCCCGAGGGAGACTCCGCGTGATGTCCGTGATGGGAATCGCTGCGCGACATATTCGTCAGTGTAGCCGTCCGGTTATTTCGCGCCAGTGATGACGTAGTCTGAACCCTGCTTTACGATTCGACCTCGGCTCTTTTCGCGAAGGGACCTCACCATGGATCGTCGCACGTTCAATACCGCAGTCATGAGCGCCGCTGCCACCTCGATGCTGGGCTGCGCAACCGGCGGCACCGGGGGCGGTGGCGGCCGCACCGTGTTCTATCAAGGCGTCGGCGACCGGGTGACGCACTGGGACGTGGATGTCGAGAGCGCCACGCTGGCGCGGCGCGACACTCTCAGCGTGCCCTCCAATGTGCAGTACGCGTGGCCCCACCCGTCGCGCAGGTATCTGTACGTCTCCACCAGCGACGCCGCCTCGGGCAACGCGCCCAACCCCGGCACGGTGCACCGGCTGTGCGCCGTGCGCGTGGACGGGAGCGGGGCGCTCGCGATGCACGGCGAACCGGCGGCCCTGCCGCAGCGTCCCATCCACAACAGCGTGGACGCGACCGGCGCGTACGCGCTCACCTGCTACAACAATCCCAGCAACGTGACCGTGCATCGCATCAACGATGATGGCACGGTCGGCGCGCTGGTGCAGCAGGCGACGAAAGTCGACACCGGCATCTTCGCGCACCAGATCCTGACCACGCCGGGCAACCGCTCGGCCATCCTGGTCACGCGCGGCAACCGGCCCGAGGCGAAGAAGGCGGAAGATCCCGGCGCGCTGAAGGTCTACCACTTCCGCGACGGCCAGCTCTCGCCGCTCGCCAACCTGCCGGTCGGCGGCAAGGGCGGCCTGGGCTATGGCCCGCGCCACCTGGATTTCCATCCGGCGCAGCCCTGGATCTACGTCTCGGTTGAATCGCAGAACCAGCTGCACATGCATCGCATGCAGGGTGACAGCCTCGCCCCGGAGCCCGCGTACAGCAAGTCCACCACGGTCGGAACCTACGACATCAGCTTTCCACAGGCCGCCGGCGGCATCCACGTGCATCCCAATGGCCGCACCGTGTACGTGTCGAACCGCGCGAACGCCACCGTGGACTTCAACGGCAAGCGGGTGTTCAGGGGCGGCGAGAACAACATCGCGGTGTTTTCAATCGACCCGGGCACCGGCGAACCCACCCTGATCCAGAACGCCGACCCGCAGAGCTTCCATATCCGCACCTTCAGCGTGGATCCCATCGGACGCATCCTGGTGGCGGCCAGCATCGCGGACATGTCGGTGCGCGACGGCGACGACGTGCGCTACGTTCCCGCGGCGCTGACCGTGTTCCGCATCGGCGGCGACGGCAAGCTCACTTTCGCGCGCAAATACGACGTCGAGCTCGGCGGAAAATTCCAGTGGTGGACGGGCTTCGTGGGGCTGTCCGGCGCGTGACCCGTGACGAGTGATGAGTACCTACTCGACGGTGACCGACTTCGCGAGATTCCTAGGCTTGTCCACGTCGTTGCCGCGCTCCAGAGCCGTGTGATACGCGAGCAGCTGCAGCGGGACGGTATGCAGGATGGGCGATAGGATTCCAGCGTGGTCGGGCATGCGGATCACGTGGACGCCTTCCGTGGCGACCATGCGCGTGTCCTGGTCGGCGAGCACGTGCAGCTCGCCGCCGCGCGCCCGAACCTCCTGCAGATTGGACTTGAGCTTCTCGAGCAGCGCGTCCTTTGGCGCGATCGCGATCACGGGCATGTTCTTGTCGACGAGCGCGAGGGGCCCGTGCTTGAGCTCGCCGGCGGCGTAGGCTTCGGCGTGGATGTAGGAGATCTCCTTGAGCTTGAGCGCGCCTTCCATCGCGATGGGGTAGTGGATACCGCGGCCCAGGAACAGCGCGTGCTCGAGCTGGGCGAACTTTTCCGACCACATCTTCAGCTGCGGCTCGAGGTGCAGCACGCTCTCGAGCGCCCGCGGCAGGTGCCGCAGCGATTGCAGCAGCGCGGTCTCGCGCTCGGGCGGAAGCCTGCCGCGGGTCTTGGCGAGAATCATGGTCAGGAGCACCAGGGCGGCGAGCTGCGTAGTGAACGCCTTGGTCGAGGCGACGCCGATCTCCGGCCCTGCGCGCGTCAGGAAGCGCAGCTCGGAGGCGCGCACCAGCGCGGATTCGGGAACGTTGCAGATCGAGAGCGAATAACGGTGTCCCAGCGACTTCGCGTACTGCAGCGCCGCGATGGTGTCGGCCGTCTCGCCGGACTGCGACACCGTGACGACCAGCCCTTTGGGATGCGGAACCGACTCGCGGTAGCGGTATTCGCTCGCGATCTCGACGTTGCAGGGAATGCCAGCCAGCCCTTCGATCCAGTAGCGCGCGACCATTCCCGCGTGATAACTCGTCCCGCACGCGAGGATCAGCACCGAGTCGACCTCGCGCAGGACCCGCTCGGCGTCCGCACCGAAGAGCTGGGGCGACACCGATTGCGCGCCCGTCACCATCTCCAGGGTATTCGCGACCGCCATCGGCTGCTCGAAGATCTCCTTCTGCATGTAGTGCCGGTGCGGGCCGAGCTCCACCGCGTCGGCGGTCAGCTGGCTGAGATGCACCGGCCGCTCGACCGGGTTGCCTTTCGCATCGGCGATGCGCACGCCAGCGAGCTCGACCTCGGCGCAGTCGCCGTCCTCGAGATAGATGATCCGCTGCGTCACCTGGACGAGCGCCGAGGTGTCCGAGGCGGCGAAGTTCTCGCCGTTGCCCAGCCCGAGGAGGAGCGGCGCCCCGTGGCGGGCGACCACGAGCCGGGATGGATCGGATTCGCTCACCACCGCGATCGCGTAGGCGCCGACCAGCTCGACCACGCTCTTCTTCACCGCATCGAAGAGCTTGGCACCCGACTGCAGGTTCGAGTGCACGAGGTGCGCGATCACCTCGGTATCGGTGTCGGAGACGAACTCGTATCCTTTGGCGCGCAGGCGCTTGCGCATCTCCTCGTGGTTTTCGATGATGCCGTTGTGCACCACCGATACGCCGCCCGAGGTGTGCGGATGCGCGTTCTTCTCGGAGGGCACGCCGTGCGTCGCCCAGCGCGTGTGCGCGATGCCGACGTCGCCGGCCAGGCCCTGCGCTCCGGCGAGCTTCTCCAGCTCCGCGACGCGCCCGGTCGAGCGCACGCGCTGGAGCGCTGCGTGGCCCGGCTGGCCGTTCATCACGGCGACGCCGGCCGAATCGTAGCCGCGGTACTCGAGCCGCTTCAGCCCCTCGATGAGGATGGGAACGACGTTACGCTGGGCTACCGCACCGACGATTCCGCACACGTTTCGCCCCTATTTGTCCTTCACCGGCCGCTTCCAGCCGGGAACGCTCACCTGCTTCGCCCGTGAAAGCGTGAGCTCTCCGGGAGGCGCGTCTTTGGTCAGCGTGGTTCCTGCGCCCAGGGTCGCCCCGCGGCCCACCCGGACCGGCGCCACCAGCTGGGTGTCCGAGCCGATGAAAACGTCGTCCTCGATGATGGTGCGATGCTTGTTGGCGCCGTCGTAGTTGCACACGATGGTGCCCGCGCCGACGTTGACGTTCCTGCCGACCTCGCTGTCGCCTATGTAGGTCAGGTGATTGGCCTTGGACCCTTCGCCTATGCTACTCGCTTTGACCTCCACGAAATTGCCGATGTGCACCTTGGCAGCGAGCTTGTTGCGGGTGCCGGGGCGCATGCGCGCGTAAGGCCCGATGTTGCAGTCGGCGCCGATGTCGGCGTCCTCCAGGTGGCAGAAGGCCTCGATGCGCGTTCCCGCGCCCACGGTCACGTTTCTGAGTACGCAGTTCGGCCCCACCGAGGCCCTGTCGCCCAGCTTCACTTCGCCCTCGAATACGCAGTTGACGTCGATCGCGACATCCGCCCCGCAGTTGAGGCGTCCCCGCACGTCGCAGCGCGACGGATCGGCGAGCATCACGCCTTGCTCCATGAGCGCGGCCGCCAACCTGCGCTGGTAGATGCGCTCCAGCTCCGCGAGCTGGGCACGGCTGTTCGCCCCCAGCGTCTCCCAGGCCGCGTCCGAGTGGATCGCGGTCACGGGCACGCGGTCCTTGGCGGCGAGTCGCACGATATCGGTGAGGTAGTACTCCTTCTGCGCGTTGTCGTTCTGGAGCTTACCGAGCCAGGATTTCAGCTTTTTCGTCGGGGCGACGACGATGCCGGTATTGATCTCGCGCAGCGCGCGCTCTCTGGCGCTGGCGTCCTTGTCTTCGACGACTCGCACGACTTTCTTGCCGTTGCGCAGGATGCGACCGTACCCCGCGGGATTGTCGAGGGTCGCGGTGAGAAGCCCCAGTCCCTTTCCGGCCGCATCGACCAGGCGCTCGAGTGTCGCCGCGCGAATCAGCGGCACATCGCCGTACAGGATCAGCGTCGGCCACCTCTCGTCCAGGTGGGGCGCCGCCTGCATCACCGCGTGGCCGGTCCCGAGCCGCGGCTCCTGCAGCACCCAGACCGCGCCGTTCTCGCCCACGGCCTGGCGCACCGCTTCGCCTCCGTGGCCGTAGACGACGCAGATCACTTTCGGAGCGAGCTGTTTCGCCGCGTCGAAGACGTGCGCAAGCAGCGCCCGGCCTGCAAGGCGATGCAGCACTTTCGGCGTATTCGAGTGCATGCGCTTGCCCGGGCCCGCGGCGAGAATGACGATATTCACGAAAGTCAGCGCGGCAACTCGGACGACCCCGTCAGGAATTCGTCGACCGCGCGAGCGCACTGGCGACCTTCGCGGATCGCCCACACGACGAGCGACTGGCCCCGGCGCATGTCGCCGGCGGCGAACACCTTGGGGATGGAAGTCGCGTAGCACCCCTTGCCGTCGGTCGTCGCCCTGGCGTTGCCGCGCGCGTCCTTTCCCACGCTGAAGGCGTCGAGCACCGACTGCACCGGCGACACGAATCCCGTCGCGAGGAGAACGAGATCCGCCGGGACGGTAAACTCAGAGCCCGGCACCTCGCCCATCTTTCCCGCGTTCCACGAAAGCCGCACCGCCTTCAACGCCTTTACCTTGCCTCCCTCGCCGAGGAATTCTTTTGTCGCAACCGACCAATCGCGATTCACGCCCTCTTCGTGCGACGACGAAGTGCGCAAACGGAGCGGCCAGTACGGCCAGACAGGGTTGAAGCTCGGATCGTCAGGTTTCTCGAGCAGCTCCCACTGAGTCACCGACTTGGCGCCGTGGCGGTTCGATGTGCCGACGCAGTCGCTGCCGGTATCGCCGCCGCCGATCACGATGACGTGCTTGCCCGTCGCCCACAGATCGGGCACGCCCGCGTCGCCGGCGACGCGCTTGTTCTGCAGCGGCAGGAACTCCATCGCGTAGTGCACGCCGTCGAGCTCGCGGCCGGGGATGGGGAGGTCGCGCGGCTGCTCCGCGCCTCCGGAGAGCACCACGGCGTCGAAGTCCGCCATCAGTTTTTCCGGCGAGAGGACTTCGGTGGCCCAGTCGGTGATGCCCTTGCCCGGCCGCGCCTTGCCCACGAACACACCGGTGCGGAAGCTCACGCCTTCGGCGTGCATCTGCGCCAGGCGCCGGTCGATCAGCCACTTTTCCATCTTGAAATCGGGGATCCCGTAGCGGAGCAGGCCGCCGATCCGGTCGTTCTTCTCGAACACGGTCACGTCGTGACCCGCGCGCGCGAGCTGCTGGGCGCAGGCGAGCCCCGCGGGCCCCGAGCCTACGACTGCGACTCTCTTGCCGCTGCGCCAGGCAGCGGGCTGGGGCTGCACCCATGCAGACTCCCAGGCCTTGTCGATGATCGAGTGCTCGATCGACTTGATCCCGACCGGGTCCGCGTTGATGCGCAGCACGCACGCCTCCTCGCAGGGCGCCGGACACACGCGGCCGGTGAACTCGGGGAAGTTATTGGTCGAGTGCAGCGTATCGATCGCCTGGTGCCAGTCCTGCTTCCAGACGAGATCGTTCCAGTCGGGGATGATGTTGTTGATCGGGCATCCCGATATGCAGAAGGGCGTGCCGCAGTCCATGCAGCGCGCGCCCTGGATCCCCGCCTCCTCGTCCGAGAGGTGAAGGATGAACTCGCGGTAGTGTTTCTTCCGCAGCTCCTTGTCTTCGGCCGCTTCCTGAAGCCTTTGATACTCGAGAAATCCGGTGACCTTGCCCATGCCCTCAGGCTGCCGCTTTCTTCCGGGCAGCGGCGAGCTCGCCGAGTGCGCGGCGGTATTCCTTCGGGAAAATCTTGACGAAGCGCAGGCGGTACTCCGGCCATTTTTCGAGAATCTCCGTCGCGCGGCGGCTGCCTGTCAGCTTCGCGTGCTGCCCGACGATCTCCCTCAGGATCGCCTCATCGCTCTGGCCTCGATGCCACAGATGTCGCTCGAGTTTTCCCTGCTGCTCGGATTCCGGGAGCACCGGCTCGAGGTCCACCATGGCGGCATTGCAGCGCTTGACGAACTCCCCGTCGATATCGAGCACGTAGGCGATGCCGCCGGACATGCCGGCGGCGAAGTTACGCCCGGTGAGGCCGAGCACCGCCACGGTGCCCCCTGTCATGTACTCGCAGCCGTGGTCGCCGACGCCTTCGACTACGGCGGCCGCGCCCGAGTTGCGCACCGCAAAGCGCTCCCCTGCGACGCCGCGGAAATACGCCTCGCCCGCGATCGCGCCGTAGAGAACGACGTTGCCGGTGATGATGTTCTCGGTCGGCTCGCCGCGGAACTTGGGAGACGGGGAGACGGTGATGCGCCCGCCTGAGAGCCCCTTGCCGCAGTAATCGTTGGTATCGCCGATGAGCTCGAGCGTGACCCCTTTCGCGAGGAAAGCGCCGAAGCTCTGGCCGGCGGACCCCGCGAAACGGACGTGAATCGTCCCGTCCGGCAGCCCCTCGTGGCCATAGCGCCGGGCGATCTCGTGCGAGAGCATGGTTCCGACGGTGCGGTTGCCGTTGCGGATCGGCATGTCGATCGACACTTTCTCCTTTCGCTCGAGCGCGCCTTGCGCGAGCTCGATCAGGCGGTTGTCTAGCGCCTTCTCCAGGCCGTGGTTCTGCTTCTCGGAGTTGTACCGTGCGACCTCTGCAGGCATGTCGGGCATGTAGAAGACCCTCGAGAAGTCGAGGCCTTTCGCCTTCCAGTGCTCTATGCCCTTCTTCGTGTCGAGCAGATCGGTGCGGCCGATCAGGTCGCTGAACTTGCGCACGCCGAGCTTGGCCATCAGCTCGCGCGCTTCCTCGGCGACGAGGAAGAAATAGTTCACCACGTATTCCGGCTTGCCCGAGAACTTCTTGCGGAGGACCGGGTCTTGCGTGGCAACCCCGACCGGACAGGTATTCAGGTGGCATTTGCGCATCATGATGCAGCCGCTCACCACCAGCGGCGCGGTCGCGAAGCCGAACTCGTCGGCGCCGAGGATCGCGCCGATGACCACGTCGCGGCCGGTCTTGATCTGGCCGTCGACCTGCACCGCGATCCGTCCGCGCAGCCGGTTGAGCACCAGGGTCTGCTGCGTTTCCGCGAGGCCCAGCTCCCACGGAGTGCCGGCGTGCTTGATCGAAGACCAGGGCGAGGCCCCGGTGCCGCCGTCGTGGCCGGAAATGGTGACGTGGTCGGACTTAGCCTTGGCAACGCCGGCAGCGACCGTGCCGACCCCGACCTCGGACACGAGCTTCACCGAGATCGATGCCGAAGGATTCGCGTTCTTCAGGTCGTGGATCAGTTGCGCCAGGTCCTCGATCGAGTAGATGTCGTGGTGCGGCGGGGGCGAGATCAGCTCCACGCCGGGAGTCGAGTAGCGGATCTCGGCGATGTAGTCGGAGACCTTGCGCCCGGGCAGCTGGCCGCCCTCGCCGGGCTTGGCGCCCTGCGCGATCTTGATCTGGATCTGCTCGGCGCTGGAGAGGTACTCGGCGGTCACGCCGAAGCGCCCCGAGGCCACCTGCTTGATCTTCGACTTGAGGACGTCGCCTTCCTTCAGCTCGATGTCCTTCGCGACGCGACTCGCGCCGAGGCGGGATTGCAGGCTCTCGCCCGCCTTCAGCGGAGCGTAGCGCTTGCGGTCCTCGCCGCCCTCGCCGGTGTTCGATTTTCCGCCGATGCGGTTCATCGCCACGGCGAGCGTGGTGTGCGCTTCGACAGAAATCGACCCGTGCGACATAGCGCCGGTCGAGAAGCGCTTCACGATCTCGGCGGCTGGCTCGACTTCCTCGATCGGGACCGGCTTGGCCGCGCCGAAGCGGAACTCGAACAGGCCGCGGAAGGTCATGTGGCGCCGCGACTGATCGTTGATGATCGCCGCGTACTCCCTGTACGCCTGGGGCGAGTTCTGCCGCGCCCCCTGCTGCAGCTTGGCGATCGCGTCCGGCGTCCACATGTGCTCCTCACCGCGCACCCGCCAGGCGTATTCGCCTCCCGCATCGAGCATCGTGGCGAGCACCGGATCGGCGTCGTCGAAGGCCGCCCTGTGGATGCGGATGGCCTCCTCGGCGACCTGGAACATGTCGATGCCTTCGATGGAGGACGTGGTCCCGGTGAAGTACTTGTCGACCATCGATCGCGCCAGGCCCACGGCCTCGAAGATCTGCGCGCCGGTGTAGGACATGTAGGTCGAGGTGCCCATCTTGGACATCACCTTCTTCAGCCCCTTGCCGATCGCCTTGACGAAGTTCTTGATCGCCTTCCTGCCGTCGATGTCCGGCCCGAGCAGCCTCTGGGCAGCCAGGTCGAGCAGCGTTTCCATGGCGAGGTAAGGGTGAACCGCTTCGGCCCCGTAGCCGCCGAGCAGCGCGAAATGATGCACCTCGCGCGCGGATCCGGTTTCAACCACCAGGCCCGCGCTCGTGCGCAAACCCTTGGTCACCAGGTGCTGGTGGATTGCCGAGAGCGCGAGCAGCGCCGGGATCGCAACCCGGTCGCGCTCGACCAGCCGGTCCGAGATGACGATGATCGAATAGCCTCCGCGCACCGCGTCCTCGGCCTGCGCGCACAATGATGCCAAGCGCGCCTCGACGGCTTGCTTGCCCCAGGCGAGCGGATAAGTGATGTCGAGCTCGTGCGAGCGGAACTTGCCCCCGGTGTAGCGCTCGATGTGGCGGATCTTCTCCATCTCGAAGAAATCGAGCACCGGCTGCGACACTTCGAGCCGCAGCGGCGGGTTCATCTCGTCGATGCCGAGCAGGTTCGGCTTCGGCCCGATGAAGGATACGAGCGAAGTGACCAGCTCCTCGCGGATCGGGTCGATCGGCGGGTTGGTGACCTGCGCGAAGAGCTGCTTGAAGTAGTGATACAGCGTCCTGTCCTTGTTCGACAGGACCGCGAGCGGCGAATCGTTTCCCATGGAGCCGACCGGCTCCTCGCCGTTCTGCGCCATCGGCGTCATGATGAACTTGATGTCCTCCTGCGTGTACGCGAACGCCTGCTGCCGGTCGAGCAGGCGCACCGCGCTCTTCAGGGGCGGCGTCTTTTCGGTCTCGACCTCGTCGAGCTTGACGCGGATGCGCTCGATCCACTCCGGATAGGGCCTCGCCCCCGCGAGGGACTCCTTCAGCTCCTTGTCGTCGATGATGCGTCCCTTCTCCAGGTCGACGAGGAACATCTTCCCGGGCTGGAGACGCCACTTCTTGACGACTTTCTCCTCGGGCACGGGCAGGCAGCCGCACTCCGAGCCCATGATCACCAGGCCGTCCTCGGTGACGATGTAGCGCGAGGGCCGCAGGCCGTTGCGGTCGAGCGTCGCGCCGATCTGGCGCCCGTCCGTGAACGCGATCGAGGCGGGGCCGTCCCAGGGCTCCATCATCGCTGCGTGATATTCGTAGAACGCCCGTCGCGCCGGGTCCATCAGCGTGTGGTTCTCCCACGCCTCGGGGATCATCATCATCATGGCGTGGGCGACCGAGTACCCGCCCATCACCAGCAGCTCGAGCGCGTTGTCGAAGGACGCCGAGTCCGACTGGCCGTCGTAGATGAGCGGCCAGATCTTGTCGAGGTCCTTGCCGAGCACGGGACTGGAGATAGCGCCCTGGCGAGCGCGGATCCAGTTGACGTTGCCGCGCAGCGTATTGATCTCGCCGTTGTGGCAGATCATGCGGAACGGGTGGGCGAGGTCCCACGACGGGAAAGTGTTGGTCGAGAAACGCTGGTGCACGAGCGCCAGCGCCGATTCGACGCGCGGGTCCTGCAGGTCCTTGTAGTACTCGCCGACCTGGTACGCGAGCAGCAGGCCCTTGTAGCACACGGTGCGCGCGGACATCGAAGGGACGTAGAACTCCTTGCCGTGTGCGAGCTTCAGCGCCTGGATCGCGTGGCCGGAGCTCTTGCGGATGATGTACAGCTTTCGCTCCAGGGCATCCGTGACGGTCACGCGTTTTCCCCGTCCGATGAACACCTGGCGGATGACCGGCTCGAGCTTCTTCGCCGGCTCGGCGAGATCGCTGTTGTCGACGGGCACGTCCCGCCAGCCGAGCAGCACCTGCCCCTCGTCCTTGATCGCGCGCTCGATCTCGTATTCACACGCGAAACGCGAGGCCGGGTCGCGCGGCAGGAACACCATGCCGACGCCGTACTGACCGGCGACCGGGAGCTTCACCCCCTGCTTCGCCAGCTCCTCGCGGTAGAAGCGATCAGGGATCTGGATCAGGCAACCCGCACCGTCCGACAGCTTGGGATCCCAGCCCACGGCTCCCCGGTGGGTCAGGTTGCGCAGTACCGTGAGCCCTTGCGCGACTATGGAATGAGATTTCTTGCCCTTGATGTGCGCGACAAAACCCACGCCACAGGCGTCGTGCTCGTTGGCGGGGTCGTACAGGCCCTGGGCTTCAGGGCGATGGTTCGGGCTCACGTTGGTACTCTAGCGAAAGCGCTGCCGATAACGGACCGGGTCTTCGAATATACCTGTGTTCCGCCTTTGCTGCAAAGCAGCAAAGGCGGAACGGCAAGGGCTTCCTAAACGGCGAGCCGCGCGAGCGTGTGGTCGACCGCTGCGGACGGGACATCGTCGCGCAGCGTCGCCTCGCCCAGGCGCTGCAGCAGCACGAAATGGGTCCGCCCTCCCTTCACCTTCTTGTCGACGCTCATCAGCTGTTGCATGCGCGCCGGCGCGATTCCCTTCGCCGCAGTCGGCAGGCCGGCGCGCTGGAGCAGCGCGCGGATGCGACCGGTGTCCGCCTCCGAGAGGTAGCCGAGCTGGCGCGACAGGTCGGCCGCCATCGCCATGCCCGCCGCCACCGCCTCGCCGTGCAGCCAGGCTCCATAGCCCAGGCCCGTTTCGATCGCATGGCCGAACGTGTGCCCGAAGTTGAGCACTCTGCGAAGGCCGTTTTCGCGCTCGTCCTGCGCGACGATCTCGGCCTTGATCGCGACCGAGCGAAGCACCGCATGCTCCAATGCCGCGGCGTCGCGCGAAAGGACTCGTCCGATGTTTTCCTCGAGCCACGCAAAGAATTCCGCGTCGCGGATCAAGCCATGCTTGATGACTTCGGCAAGACCCGAGCGCAGCTCCCGCTCGGGCAGCGTCTCGAGCGTATCGGTGTCGGCGAGGACGAGCCGCGGCTGATGAAAAGCGCCGATCATGTTCTTCCCGAGCGGGTGGTTGATCGCCGTCTTCCCGCCAACCGATGAATCCACCTGGGCAAGCAGCGTCGTGGGTATCTGCACGTACTGAACGCCGCGCTGATACGTTGCTGCGGCGAAGCCGGCGAGATCCCCGATGACTCCGCCGCCGAGGGCGATCAGAGTCGTGTCCCGCCCGCAGCGCCTCTCCAGAAGCGCGTCGAAAACCGCGTTGAGCGTCTTCCAATCCTTGTGCGCCTCTCCGTCGGCCACCACGATGCGAACGACTTCGACGCCCTCGCGAGCGAGGGCGCCGGCTAAGCGCTCGAGGAAAAGCGGCGCGAGCGTGGTGTTGGTCACGACCGCTACGCTCTTTCGCGCAAGGAAGGGCACGATGAGATCCGCCATTTCGAGAAGCCCCGCCCCGATGTGGATCGGGTACGAGCGCTCGCCGAGCGCTATGCGGAGAGTCTGCATGCCTCCCCAAACCGTGTCAGCACTTGTGAGAGCAGCGGGCCGATGCCCTGGCGCCCGGTATCGATGACGAGATCCGACACCTCGCGATAGAGAGGATCGCGCAGCGCGTAGAGGGCTTCCAGACGCTCGCGCGCATCGCCGCCCTGGAGCAGGGGACGGGACTTATCGGTCCGGGTGCGCTGCCAGAGAACCGGTGGAAGCGCGTGAAGATAGACGACGAATCCGCGGCTTTTCAGATGCTCGCGGTTGCGGGCATCGAGCACCGCCCCGCCCCCGGTCGCGAGCACGATGTCGTCCAGCGCGGTCAACTGGTCGATGACCTCGGATTCGCGCTTGCGGAAGCCGGGCTCCCCTTCGATGTCGAAAACCACGGCTACGGGCACGCCCGTTCGAGCCTCGATCTCTCGATCGGCGTCGTAGAACGTCTTTCCCAGCCGCTTGGCGAGCTGGCGGCCGACGGTCGTCTTGCCGGCGCCCATCATGCCCACCAAGAAAAGTTTGCGATCAGTCTTCACGGGGATATTGTAGCAACCCCTCCGCGCCGGCCAGAAAGCAAAAGGGCCGGCGTCTCGCCGGCCCCTTCCCTGAGGAATCGAGCCCGTCAGCGCTGAGTGAGCCGTTGCTCGACGATCCGCGGTGTGATGAACACCAAGAGCTCGGTCTTGTTGTCCGAGCGAGAATCGTTGCGGAAGAGATACCCCAGCAGCGGCAGGTCTCCGAAGAACGGCACCTTGGTAATCGTAGTCTGGAGCGTCTGCGTGTAGATCCCTCCGATGACCACCGTGCCGCCGTTCTCCACCAGCACCTGAGTCTGAACGTGCTTCGTATCGATGGCGAAGCCCGCGTTCGTGCTTTGACCGACCGAGTCTTTGTTGACGTCCAGGTTCATGATGATGTTGCCGTCGGGCGTGATCTGCGGCTTGACCTTGAGCGCGAGGTTCGCCTTGCGGAACGAGATCGCGGTCGCGCCGCTCGAGGTCGCCTGCTGGTACGGCAACTCGGTGCCCTGTTCGATAAGCGCTTCGACGTTGTTCGCCGTCATCACCCGCGGGCTCGATATGATCTTGCCCTTGCCGTCGGCCTCCAGCGCGGAAAGCTCGAGCTGCAGGGCCCCGGTCAGCCGATTGGTGATCAACAGCGCGATCGACCCCGCGGCCGCCGCGTTTCCCACCGGGGCTGCAGGGAGATTGACGCTGAGATTGTCAGGAGTCTTGGTTGAGATGGTTCCCCCGCCCGCCGGAAACAGATTGGGAAGGTCATTCAGCGTTCCGGTCTGCGTCACCGCCACGCCGGATTCGTTGACTCCAATGACGGCCGGGCCGGTACTGCTGTTGCTCTGAGCCAGCGGACGCGCGACGTTGCCCAGCCGTACGCCCAGGTTCTTCGAGAAACTGTCGTTCGCTTCGACGATGCGGGCTTCGATCAGCACCTGCTGCACCGGCACATCGACCTGGCCCAGCAGCCTGCGCACTTCCTCCAGGCGAACCGAGACGTCCTGCACGAACACCTGGTTCGTACGTAGGTCGACCGAAGCGGCACCCCGCTTGGACAGGATCCGCTGCTGCGGATCGGCGAGGAGCTTGGCGAAAGCGTCGGCCTTCGCGTAGTTGAGCTGGAAAGTTTCGGTGCGCAAGGGCTCCAGCTCCGTGATTTGCGCGTTGGATTCGAGCGCGAGCTTCTCCTTGGTTGCAAGCTCGTCGCGCGGCGCGATCCAGATCACGTTCCCGTTCTTGCGCATATCCAGGCCGCGGGTCTGAAGAATGATGTCGAGCGCCTGATCCCAGGGCACGTCCTTGAGGCGCAAAGTGAGGTTGCCGCCCACGGAGTCGCTGGTGATGATGTTGAGGTCGGTGAAGTCGGCGATGACGTTCAGCACGCTCCTCACCTCGACGTTCTGGAAGTTCAGGGACAGCTTCTCGCCGGAATAGCCGCTGCGCGTTCCTTGCACCAGCTTGTTCGGATCGTACTGGATCGGCTTCACTTCGAGCACGAACTGGGTGTCGGTCTGGTAGGCGTTGTGCTCCCAGAGACCGCGCGGCTCTATCACCATGCGCACGTTGTCGGCCTGCGGAAAAACGCTGAAGGTCTGCACCGGCGTCCCGAAGTCCACGACGTCGAAGCGCTTGCGCAGAACATCAGGGACGCTGGTCTTGAGAAAATCGACGATGACGGTCTGGCCCTGCTGGCGGATGTCTACACCAGTCGACGTGTCCGACAGCTCGACCACGATCCGTCCTTCGCCGCCGCGTCCGCGTCGGAAGTTGACGTCTTGCAGCGAGTGCTGCACATCCGATCTACCCTCCGCGAAACGCGCCGCGCTGGCTGCCGCTGACTGTCCCGGTAAGACCGCAGCCAGGGTGATCAGGAAGGTGTTGCCTTCCACCTTGGATTCGTACGGCACCATAGCGCGCAAGTTGAGCACGAGCCGCGTGCGATCCCCGACTTGCACGACGTTCATCGAGCGCAGCGCAGCCTCCCCGATGTCCTGGCTGTTCCGTCCAAGTCCGTTGGTCGTATCGGCGAAATCGAAGGCGATCCGCGCCGGATTGGCGACCGTGAAGCTGCCCGGGGCTGACGAAATCGGGCCCTTTAGGTTGACACGTACGATGACCTGGCCCCCCGATTGGGTCACATCGAAAGTTTCGATGCTGTTCTGCTGCGCTTGGGCGAGTGACACAAGCATAAGGAGGCCGAGGGGATAAATTGCGGCCCGGACGAATCTGCGCATGCACACTTTTTTCATCATCTGCCTCCTCCGACTTCCTGCAGTTGCAACGTGCTTTGGCGCTCGGTCCAGTCGCCTACGGCGTCTTGGATGAGTTCTCGCAGCTGGATCTGGCTATCTGTGATGCCCGTGATTAGGCCGAAATTCTGTCCCATGTAGTTGCCTACGCCGACCCGGTACAGGCCGGTGTCCGCCTTGACCAGTGCAAAACTCGCCTTTCTCTGCTGGAGCACACCGACCATCTTCAGCGATTCGAGCGGGTAGGCCTCGAGAGGCTCCTTCGGCCGGTTCAGATCGGGTTTGAGTCCGCCGCCGCCGGATCCCGCTGACTTCGTGACCAGCTCGATCTTGGCGGTGCTGAAGGGATCGAGTTGATCGAAGGCCTTGTAAGGAACGGGCTCGTAGGGCTTGACCACGGGTAGCGGGTCGATCCTTCCGCGCATATCTTTGGTTTTTTCCTTCAGTTCGGATTTCAAGTCGCCGAATTCCTCTCCGGTGCAAGCGGCCAGCAACAAAGCCAATCCGATTGCGAGGACGGCTTTCATTTCTTGCCCGCCTTGATGCCTTTCGCGGCCCTGTTCTGGGCTGCCACTTCATCGTCGTCGAGGTAGCGGAACGTCTTCGCCGTCACATCCATCACGAGGGAACCGTCCTTCCCGCCGGTGAGGGCGATATCGTTGAGCGTGACGATCCTCGAGAGCTGACCGATGTCGCTCGCAAACTGTCCCATGTCGTGATAGCTGCCGGTGAGCCGCAGAGTCACCGGCAGCTCGGCGTAGAACTCGCGTTTGGTCTCCTGCGGGGCGGGTCTGAACAGGTCGAATTGCAGCCCCCGACCCAATCCCGCCTGGTTGATGTCGACGAGCAGCGCGTCCATTTGCGAGCGGTTGGGAAGCTGCCTCAGCAAGGCGCCAAAGGAGCTGTCGATTTCGCGAAGCTGTTGGCGGTAGAGATCGAGGTTGATCGCCTGCTGCTGCTTCGCGACATATTCCTCCTTGAGCTTCGTTTCCTGCTGGCGTCCGGCCTCGAGCGAGTCCATTTCCTCCTGCCAGTCGAGAAAGTAGCCCAAGGCCAGTATGCCGACGAGCAGCCCCACCAGCAGCATCGCCTTGGGAACGGGCGGCCACGCGCCAGGATCTCGGGTATTGAGGTTCCTGAACTGATCGAGAAATTTCTTCATGTGAAGTCAGCCCTTGGGCGCGGCGGCCTTGGGCGCCTTGCCTGCCTTGCCGGCTTCTTCGGCCTGCAAGCGTTTCAGGCTCACATTCATGGTGAATTCGGACACGCGTTTGTTGCTTACTGTGGCTGCCCGGATCTCCACCAGCTCGGGATTCTCGAGGTACGGTGACGCGGCGAAATTGCGCATGAGAGTCGATACGCGCGCATTGGATTGCGAATAGCCCAGCATGTTGACTATCAATCCGGTCTGCTTGATCGACTTGAGGTACACGCCGTCGGGCACCTGCTGAACGAGCTCCTGCAGCAAGTACACGGCTTGCGCCCGGTCAGCCTGCAGCCGCTCGATGATCTGCTTGCGCGCGAGCAGGGCCGCTATTTCGGTCTTGAGCTTCTTGATCTCCTCGATTTCCTTATCGAGCCGGGTGTTCTCTCTTTTCAGGAACTCGTTCCGGTCGCTCTGTATTGCGATGTATCCGGCAATCGTCAGGTGCACCGCTCCGACGATCATGAGCCCGAGCACGGCCACCATGCCCCCGAGCACGCCGAGGTGCTGGCGCTGCGCCTTGCGGCGCGCCTCACGCCAGGGGAGCAGGTTTATGCGAATCACTGGTCGAATCTCCGCATGGCCAGCCCACACGCCACCATCAGGGAGGGCGCATCGGCGACCAGCTTCTTGAGCGGGACCCGCGGCGAGATCGCCATGCTCGCGAACGGATTGGCCACCACGGTGTTGATCTGGGTGCGGCTTTGCACCATCTCATCGAGCGCCGGAATCACTGCGGAGCCGCCGGTAAGCAGGACGTGCTCTACCGACGTGTACTGAGTCGACGTGAAGAAGAACTGCATGGCGCGTTGCAGCTCGAGCGCCGCGTTCTCCATGAAGGGACGCAGCACCTCCGACTCGTAGTTCTCCGGCAGTCCGCCGGAGCGCTTGGCCGCCTCGGCTTCCTCGAGGCTCATGCCGTATACCCGCATGATGTCCTGCGTGAGCTGGCTGCCGCCGAACGCCTGCTCGCGGGTGTATACGGTCTGCTCGTTGCGCAGCACCGTGATGTTCATCACGTTGGCGCCCAGATCGACGAGGAAGATGTTCTGGTCCTTGCCGTTATCGGGAAATTGCTGCTGGATCAGCTCGAACGAGGACTGGATCGCATAGGACTCGACGTCCATCACGATCGCCTTGAGCCCCGAGGCCTCGGCTACCGCGACGCGGTCTTCGACCTTTTCCTTGCGCGAGGCTGCGAGCAGCACTTCCACCTCTTCGGGTCCCGACGGAGAGGGACCCAGCACCTGGAAGTCCAGGTTGACCTCCTCGAGGGCGAACGGGATGTACTGATTCGCCTCCGTTTCGACCTGGACTTCCAGCTCTTCGTCGCGCAAGCCCGCTGGGACGATGATCTTCTTGGTGATCACCGCGGCCGTGGGCAGCGCCAGGGCGACATTTTTCGTTCGTGTCCCCATGCGCTTCCACCCGCGCTGCACGGCGTCGACCACGGCATCGAGGTTGGTGATGTTGCCATCCAGGACAGCGTCCTTGGTCAAGGCCTCGATGGCGTAGCGCTCGACCCGCGGGTTTCCTCTGCCCGCGTCGGTGAGCTCGACCAGCTTCACGGAAGACGAAGAGATGTCCATGCCGAAAAGCGGCGGCGCTTTCGGCTTGAAAATATCCCAGTTAAGATTGAGCTCCACCCTGGATTTCCCTTCAGGTATGCCCGTTTAGGGCCGATAAGTATAATTTACGTTAAATGCTAGCAACAACCCCCCACCCTGTAAAGTAAATATTTCGCGGGATATTAACGGCTTAGAGGGTGAACCTACTGCGGCTCCGGCTATCTACTCACTATAATGGGCGACCTTTTCGTGGACACCCCCTGAATGCGGCTTCAATGGTTTGCCTTCCCGGTGTTGGCGCTCGCCGGGTTGGGGGTTGCGGGCGTCGCGCTCGCCGGTTTCGTGGTTCTGGTTGCCTACCCGAACCTGCCTTCGATAGAGGCGCTCACTGAGTACCAGCCCAAGATCCCGCTGCGCGTCTACACGGCCGACGGCGTCCTGATCGGCGAGTTCGGCGAGGAGCGCCGCTCGGTGGTGAGCATCGAGGACGTTCCCGATCTCATGAAGAATGCGATCCTCGCCGCCGAGGACGAGCGCTTCTACCAGCACACCGGGGTCGACTACCACGGCGTGCTGCGGGCAGCCTATTCCAATCTCCTGACCGGCGGCAAAACGCAGGGCGCCTCGACGATCACGATGCAGGTCGCGCGAAACTTCTTTCTTTCCCGCGAAAAAACGCTCACCCGAAAACTCTACGAGGCCTTGCTCGCGTTCAAGATCGAAAACAGCCTGAGCAAAGACCAGATCCTCGAGATCTACATCAACCAGATCTACCTCGGCCAGCGGGCGTACGGATTCGGCGCAGCGGCTCAGGTCTACTTCGGCAAGACGCTGTCCCAGCTGAACGCAGCCGAAATCGCGATGCTGGCCGGCCTGCCCAAAGCTCCCTCATCTTTCAATCCGGTCATCAACCCCAAACGCGCCAAGCAGCGCCAGCTCTACGTGCTGCGCCGCATGCGCGATCTGGCGCTGCTCGACGAACAGCGATACCAAGAAGCGCAAGCTACGCCGATCTCGGTCAAGCGCGAGTCCGCAACCGAATACGAAATTCACGCCGAGTATGTCGCCGAGATGGTGCGCCAGGTGCTCTACGAGCGTTACCCCGAAGACATCTATTCGCGCGGGTTCCGTGTGTATACGACCATCACGCGTGTCGATCAGGAGGCCGCGTACGCGGCGCTTCGCCAGGGCTTGCTCGAATACGATCGGCGGCACGGATACCGCGGCCCGGAAAGCTTCGTCGACCTCAAGGAAGGAGCGGAGGAAGACTATTACGAGGAAGTATTGCAGGACCATCCCGACAGCGACGACTTGCTTGCTGCGCTCGTACTGGAAGCGACCCCGAAGAAAGTGACCGCCTATCGGCGAGGCGGCGAGACCGTCACTATTTCAGGGGAAGGCCTCCAATTCGCCGAGCGCATGCTCGATCCACGCACTCCGCTGGCCCGCAGGATACGTCCGGGCGCGGTGATCCGCATTCAGAAGGACGAAAAGGACAATTGGCAAATCGTCCAGATCCCCGACGCAGAGGGTGCGTTCATCTCGCTGAACCCGCAGAACGGCGCCGTTCGCTCGCTGGTAGGCGGGTTCGACTTCAACCGGAACCAGTTCAACCACGTGACGCAAGCGTGGCGGCAACTCGGCTCAGGCATCAAACCTTTCATCTATTCGTCGGCGCTCGAGAAGGGCTTTACGCCGGCTACCGTAATCAACGACGCCCCCGTCGTAGTGGACGCCGCGCTCACGGGCGGGCAGGTATGGGAGCCGAAGAATTACGACGGAAGATACGAGGGGCCCATGAGCCTGCGCATGGCGCTTGCAAAATCGAAGAACATGGTCTCGATTCGCATACTCCAGGCGATCGGCCCGCAGTACGCACAAGACTACATCGCGCGCTTCGGCTTCGACGCGGATCGCCATCCGCCCTACCTCACCATGGCGCTCGGGTCGGGCGCGGCCACGCCGCTCCAGATGGCGCGCGCCTTTTCGGTGTTCGCCACGGGTGGGTATCGCACCGAGCCGTACGTGATTCAAAAGATCGTCGATGACCGGGGCAACGTGCTTGCGCAGGCGCAGCCGGTTCGCGCCGGGGACGAGTCCCTTCGGGTTATCGACGCCCGAAACGCGTACATCATGGACAGCATGATGCACGATGTGGTGCGATACGGGACTGCCGCGAGGGCCATGTCGCTCCAGAGGCAGGACCTGGCCGGGAAAACCGGCACCACGAACGACTATGTGGATGCCTGGTTCAGCGGCTATCAGCCGACGCTCGCGAGCGTAGCCTGGGTGGGTTTCGATCAGCCGAAAAAGCTCGGTCCCGGCGAAACCGGCTCGGTCACGGCGCTCCCAATCTGGATGAGCTACATGGCCAAGGCCCTGAAGGGCGTTCCGGAGATGTTCCAGCGCAGTCCCGAGGGAGTCGTCGTCGCCAAGGTCAACGAGAACGGTCTTCAAGCGCCGGACGGAAGACCCGAATTGTTCTTTCGCGAAAGCGTTCCGGGTGAGCAGGGTCCGGCCGATCCCGGAGTGCGCACCGCCGAAGACGTCCGCAACCAGTTGTTCTGACGGCATGCTGCGGCCGTCAGCGCAGCGTGACCTTCCTTCCCGACTGTTCGGTGATGAGTCCCGACAGCACCACGAGCAGCTCCCGATTCTCGCGCGTGTCCAGCCAAACCGAACCGTTGAAGCGAAAGTGGTAGCCCCCGGACTTCGCGGCTACCCAGATCTCCTGAGCGGCCGAATGGCGATTGATCACGATGCGGCTCGCGTCGGCAAATTCAAGCTCGAGCACACCTGAGCCTTTGGGCTCGCAATCGCATTCCGCTCCGCTATCTTCGACGACCCGAGCGATCCGTTCCAGCGCTGCGTCAGCGAGGCTCTCGAATTCGCTTGGGGTCATCACCGTGCTAAACTAGCACAAAGTATCGGTATCGCCATGCGCCGCGCCGTTGGCCTCCTCCTAGTCATACTTACGTTGTCGGCCTGCGGCACCAAGGGCTCCCTCTATCTTCCCCAGCCGGAACGAAATCCGCAGCAGGACAGCAAATCCGCGCCGCGCCAGTGAATTTTTTCTCGTACCAGAATGGCACGCTGTGCGCGGAGAATGTGCCTCTCACGGAGATGGCTCAGCAGTTCGGCACGCCCGCCTATGTCTATTCACGCGCGGCGCTCGAGCACGGCTATCGCGAGTTCAGTGAGGGCTGCTCCGGGCGCGACGTCCTCATCTGCTACTCGGTCAAAGCCAATTCCAATCTCGCCGTCCTGAACCTCCTCGCGCGGCTCGGCTCCGGATTCGACATCGTTTCCGGCGGCGAGCTCGCGCGCGTACTCGCTGCCGGAGGGAGCGCCGCCAAGACCGTTTTCTCCGGTGTCGGCAAGAGCGAAGAGGAATTGCGCGCCGCCCTCGAGGCCGGTGTCCTGTGCTTCAATATCGAATCCGAGGCGGAGCTGGACCGGCTGGCCTCGATCGCCGCGAGTCTGGGCAAGACTGCGCCCGTATCCCTGCGCGTCAACCCCGATGTCGATCCCAAGACTCATCCCTACATCGCCACCGGTCTGCGAGAAAGCAAGTTCGGCATACCGTACGACGAGGCCATTCCGATCTACCGCAAGGCGGCGAAGCTCCGTGGCGTCAAGGTCGCGGGTATCGACGTGCACATCGGCTCGCAGATTACGGATGTCGAACCTTTCGTCGCGGCGCTCGAAAAGGCGCTCGAGTTCGTCGATGTTCTGGACGCGACCGGAGTGCGCCTCGATCACCTGGATCTCGGTGGAGGTCTGGGCATTCGCTACCGCGATGAGACTCCGCCCGCGCCGAAAGACTACCTCGCACGCCTGTTGCAGCGTGTCGGCGGGCGCAAGATCCGTGTTCTTTTCGAGCCGGGGCGCTCGCTTGTCGGCGGCGCCGGGCTGCTCCTAACGCGCGTCGAGTATCTCAAGCATGGTGCGGCCAAGAACTTCGCCGTCGTCGACGCGGCGATGAACGACCTGCTCCGCCCGGCTCTCTACGACGCGTGGCACGAGGTGCTGCCGGTCACCCGGCGTGACGGGTCCGCTCGGCGCTACGACATCGTCGGTCCCGTGTGCGAATCAGCGGACTTCCTCGCCAAGGAGCGCACGCTGGCAGTCGCACCCGGGGATCTTCTCGCGATCATGTCCGCGGGCGCCTACGGGATGGTGATGAGCTCGAATTACAATTCCCGGCCGCGACCTCCCGAAGTCATGGTGGATGGCGCAAAATCGTGGCTGGTTCGGGAGCGGGAGCGCCCCGAGAGCCTCTTTGCGTCGGAGCGCCTTTTGCCGTAAATTGGAATACACGGCGCATTCCTGTCGTTAGCGAGACCATGGGTTCTTCCGAGCAAGTGCGCTTTACATCACGCAACTCGTCGAAACGCTGGGTCGTGTTCGGCGGCGTCGGTATGCTCGTCGCTGCGGTCGTGCTGTTCGTGTATCTCGGTCCCGAAATACGCGCGAACGAGCGCAAAACGCCTAAAGGACCTCCGGCGATTCCCGTCACCGTTGCGCCGGTTCGGCAGGAAGTCGTGCCATTCCGGCTCCTCGCGATCGGCAACGTCGAGGCCTATGCGACCGTGTCGGTGAAAGCGCGCGTCGACGGGCAGATCGTCGAAGTCGGTTTCAAGGAAGGCGAGGAAGTTCCGCGGGGTCGCGCGCTTTTCAAGATCGACCCGCGCCCCTATGAGGCGGCATTGCGCCAGGCCGAAGCCAACTTCCTGCGCGACACGGCGCAGAAGGACCAGGCTCGCTCGCAGGAGCGCCGCTACAAAGATCTGCTGGACAAGAACTTCGTGTCCAAGGAAGCCTACGCGCAGATCCGCACCAACGCCGATACGGCCGAAGCCGTGGCCCAGGGGAGCAGGGCCGCGCTCGACAATGCGACCTTGAACTTGGAGTACTGCACGATCCGCTCGCCGATCGAGGGCTACCTCGGAAAAATTCAGATCCAGATGGGGAATTTGGTGAGAGCGAACGACGCGAGTCCTCTGGTCGTGATCAACCAGGTCCACCCCATCTACGTGAACTTCTCCGTACCGGAGCAGCAGCTCGTAGCCGTTCGCGGTTACATGTCCTCGGGTCCGCTCGCGGTCGATGCGCTGGCGCCGGGCTCGGATCGATCCGCAGCTACCGGAACGCTGGTCTTCGTCGACAACGCCGTCGATCCGAGCACCGGGACCATCAAGTTGCGGGCGCGGTTCCAAAACGGCGAAAACGCGCTATGGCCGGGCCAGTTCGTCAACGTGAGGATCAAGCTCTACGACCAGAAGGACGCCCTGGTCGTGCCGTCCAAGTCGGTTCAGACCGGTCCCAACGGCCAGTACGTTTTCGTGGTCAAGCCCGACATGACCGCCGAACTGCGCAAAGTCACCGTCGAGCGCACCGACGGCGACGACGCGATCATCGCGACAGGTCTGCAGAAAGGCGAACAGGTGGTCACGCAGGGTCAACTTCGCATCGGCGCCGGTGCGAAGGTCGTTGTGAAGTCGTAAATTCCCGACCTTGAATCTATCGGAGCTCTTCGTCCGCCGTCCCGTCATGACCGTGTTGGTCATGGCCGGGATCCTGATTTTCGGACTGGCAAGCTTCCGCCTGCTGCCGGTTTCCTCGCTACCCAACGTCGATTTCCCCACGATCCAGGTCTCGGCCCAGCTTCCTGGCGCGAGCCCGGAAACGATGGCTGCCGCGGTGGCGACGCCGCTCGAGAAGCAGTTCTCGACGATCGCCGGAATCGACCAGATGACGTCGCTCTCGGGCCAGGGCATTTCCACCGTCACCATCCAGTTTTCACTCGACCGCGACATCGACGCCGCGGCGCAGGACGTAAATTCGGCGATCGCCGCGGCGACAAAACAGCTGCCGCCGACCATGACGACACCGCCCTCTTTTCGGAAAGTGAATCCGGCCGACTCGCCGATTTTCTTCCTGACGCTCACCTCCGACACCCTGCCGCTTTCCACCGTCAACGAGTACGCGGAAACCTTCCTTGCGCAGCGCATCTCGACGATTTCCGGGGTGGCCCAGGTTCAGGTGCAGGGCCAGCAAAAATACGCGGTGCGCGTGCAGGTGGACCCGAACGCGCTCGCGGCGCGCGGCGTCGGCATCAACGAAGTCGAGCAGGCGGTCGCCAACGCCAACGTCAACCTGCCCACCGGAACCTTGTACGGAAAGGACCGCATGTTCGCGGTGCAGGCGACCGGACAGCTGTACGAAGCGGCCGCTTTCCGCCCCATCATCGTCACCTACCGCAACGGCGCGCCGATCCGCCTGAGCGAGCTGGGCCGCGTCGTGGACAGCGTGGAGAACGACAAGCTCGCCGCGTGGTTCAAGGATCAGCGCGGCATCATTCTCGCGATCTACCGGCAGCCCGGCACCAACACCATCGAGGTCGTGGACGCCGTCAAGAGACTCCTGCCGACCTTCCGCGCCGAGGTTCCCGCGGGAGTGAGCATCAATGTCATGTACGACCGATCCACCTCCATACGCCAGTCGGTCGAGGATGTCGAGTTCTCGCTGATGCTCGCGCTCGGGCTCGTGGTGATGGTGATCTTCATGTTCCTGCGCAACATTCCCGCCACCGTGATTCCAAGCGTGGCGCTGCCGATGTCGATCATCGGCACGTTCTCGCTGATGTATTTGTTCGGCTACAGCCTGGACAACATCTCGCTGATGGCGCTGACCTTGTGCGTGGGTTTCGTGGTGGACGACGCGATCGTGATGCTGGAGAACATCTCGCGCCATATCGAGATGGGAAAGAGCCCGCTGCAGGCGACGCTCGACGGGTCGAAGGAGGTCGCGTTCACGATCCTATCGATGACGATTTCGCTCGCGGCCGTGTTCATCCCTGTGCTTTTCATGGGCGGGATTCTCGGACGGCTGCTGCATGAATTCGCGGTTACCATCATCGTCGCGGTGCTGATCTCGGGATTCGTCTCGCTCACGCTGACACCCATGATGTGCAGCCGCATCCTCAAGCCGCACACCGACGTCAAGCACGGAAAACTCTTTCTCGCGAGTGAGCGGACGTTCGACGCGGTGAGAGATGCGTATGCAGCGAGCCTAAGGTGGGCGCTCGGCAACCAGAGATTCATCATGGCGGTGTTTTTCGGCGTCGTCGTCGCCACCGGAGCGCTCTACGCGAGAATGCCCAAGGGATTCCTGCCGAGCGAGGACTCGGGCCAGCTGTTCTGCTTCATCGAGGCGCCCCAGGACATTTCCTTCGACGCCATGGTGACCTACCAGCGCTCCGTGCTGGATATCCTGCGCACCGATCCCAACATCGAGGCGGTGACCGGGTTCATGGGCGCAACCTCGTTCAACCCTTCGCTCAACGTGGGCCGCGCCACCATGACGTTGAAGCCGCGCTCCCAGCGAAAATCGGCTGACGAAGTCTTGCGAGGTCTGCGCCCGAAGCTGTCCAACATGATGGGCATCAAGGTCTTCATACAGAATGTTCCGGCGATCCGCATCGGGGGCCAGCTCACCAAGAGTCAGTACCAGTACGTACTTCAAGGAGCGAGCACCGAGGAGCTCTACCACTGGGTGCCGATCATCGAAGACAAGCTGAAGACCCTGCCCGGCCTGCTCGATGTAGCGAGCGACCTGCAGATCGCCCGGCCGCAGGTCAACGTCGAGATCGACCGCGAGAAGGCCTCGGCGCTCGGCGTGAGCCCGCAGCAGATCGAAGCGGCGCTCGCCAACGCCTACGGCTCGCGCCAAGTCTCGAACATCTACACCGCCACCAACCAGTATTTCGTGATTCTCGAGCTCGAGCCGAGGTTCCAGCGCGATCCTGCGGCGCTGTCGATGCTCTACGTGCGCTCCTCGAGCGGGGCGCTGGTGCCGCTCAACGCCGTAGCGAAGCTCACTTACGGCGTCGGGCCGATGAGCGTGAGCCACCTCGGCCAGTTGCCCTCAGTCACGTTCTCCTTCGACCTGCAGCAGGACGTGGCCCTCTCCCAGGCGATCGCCTTGATCCAGAAAGCCGCGGAGGAGCTGCACGTACCGGCCACGCTGAACACGAGGTTCACGGGCACGGCGCAGGCGTTCCAGGCTTCGCTACAGGGGATGGGCATCCTGCTGGTGCTCTCCATCCTCGTGATCTACCTGGTGCTCGGCATTCTGTACGAAAGCTTCATCCACCCGCTTACGATTCTCTCCGGCCTGCCGACCGCGGGACTCGGAGCGCTGGTGACCTTGTGGGCTTTCAACATCGAGCTCAACATGTACGCCTTCGTCGGCATCATCATGCTGGTGGGCATCGTCAAGAAGAACGCAATCATGATGATCGACTTCGCGATCGAAGCGCAGCGCAAGGACGGCAAGCCCGCCGCCGAGGCCATCTACCAGGCCTGCCTCATCCGCTTCCGGCCGATCATGATGACGACGTTCGCCGCCCTGATGGGAAGCCTGCCGATCGCCCTGTCTTTCGGCGCGGGCGGGGACGCGCGCCGTCCGCTCGGACTAGCGGTGGTCGGAGGACTCGTGCTCTCGCAATTCCTGACGCTCTACATCACGCCAGTGATCTACCTCTACTTCGAACGCTTGCAGGATTGGTTGGCGCGGAGGCGCGAGACGCGCGACGTGGCGAGGTTGGGCGTCTAGCTGAGGGCGAAGGACGCCCTCGACGCCTACGGGTTGAGCTGCTTGTAGACGACTTCGGCAACCTGGAGGAGCTGCTCTCTCCTGACCTCGCCCGACAGCGCGTAGCCGAAGTTTCCATCGACCCAGTAGAACACGGACACGCGGTCCTCCTGGCTGAAGCGGAAAGCCGTGTCGCGCGGCTCGCCCCTCTGCCTCGAAACGTAGAGCGTCAGCCGCTGGCCGCGTCCGTCCTGATACATGAAGTGCGCGACCGGTCCCTGGGGTCCCGATAGGAGCCTGCCCCCGACGAGATCGTAGCCGAGCGGAGCGAGCTTCGGGGCTTTCAGATTCGTGCCAAGGCGTCGCGACAACCACCTCACGAGGTGATCTTCCTCGTTGGCTGGAACCTCGACCGGGTGGCGCACTTCGGGCGCATACACCGCGTGTGCCGTCGCGGCCAGGCGCGCAAACGACACCGGCACGATCTGCGTGGTGATGAACATGCCCCTGACCATCCATCCGAGCCCGATTCCGAGGGCAAATATCACGGCCACGGCAGCATAGCGCCGCCACGCGCCGGGGTGCACCGCGAGGAGCGCTGCAGGCACCGGCTCATCGAGCACCGGGTTGTAGAGCGAGCGCAGCAGGGCGTTCTGCTCGGCGTACGCCCGAAGCCGCTCCGCGTCCTCCGGATGCGAGCGCAGCCACGCCTCGATGTCCGCCCTGGCGTTCTCCGAGAGTCCGCCGTCGATGTAGGTGTGCAGTTCGGCCTCCGCGATAGGCTTCACTTCACGACCTTAAGAGGCATGACGGTTTGGCCGCCCAGCAGCTGGCGCATGCGCTCGCGCGCGCGCGACAACCGCGACATCACGGTGCCGATGGGTATGTCGAGCGCATGGCTCACTTGCTCGTAGGTCAATTGCTCCACCGCAACCAGCAGCACGACTTCGCGCTGCTCGGCCGAGAGCGAGCGCAGCACGCGCTCCACATCCTGCAATTCGAGCTGCTCGCCCTGGGTCGCGCGAACCGCAATCGCCGGAATCTCGTCCATCGCCTGCTCGATTTCATAGCGGCGCCGTCTTGCCTGATTGACGAATACGTTGTGCATGATCGTGAACAGCCACGCCCTCAGGTCGCTTCCGGGACGCCACAGATAGAACTTGTTCCAGGCGCGCTCCAAGGTGTCTTGAACCAGATCGTCGGCGACGTAGCGGTCTCCGACGAGCGCTCGGGCGTAGCGCCGCAGCCGGGGGATGTGCTCGATGATGAGGCGACGATCCATGCAGCGCGCATTCTAACGCGCGGCAATATTTCCAGGGCACGCCGTTTGCTCACTGCTCCCCTCCCAAAAGGCAACCGTGCGATACAAACGCGCCGCCTCGCGGGTTTATTCCAGCTTGCTTCGAGCGGACGCTATGGCGGCGGAGACCGTAAACACGGCCGGGAGTGCGGCTATTCCGAGGGGCTTCGGCCCGATCAGCGCAGGCCGAAGATGTAGTCTGCGACAGCGCGAATTTCGGGATCGCTCATCTTCGCGGCGATCGTCTGCATCGCCTTGTTCGCATCATTCCTGCGCTCGCCAGCGCGGAACGCTTTCAGCTGCGACTCGATGTACTCGGGATACTGTCCCCCGAGCCGGGGGTATTGCGCGGGCAAGCCGGCTCCGCTCGCGCCGTGGCACGCAGCGCACGCGGGAAGGCTTTTGGCCGAGTCCCCGCCGCGCCAGATTTTTCGCCCCAGCGCCAGAGTCTCCTGGTTCCTTGCCGCGCCGGGTTTCACCGGTTGCGCCGAATAGTAGGCGGCGACGTCGCGCATGTCCTCCGCGGAGAGTCCCGCCGCCATTCCACCCATGATCGGATTCTCGCGCTCGGCCTTTTTCCCCGGCACGGGTTTGAAGTTGCCCAGCTGCTTCTGGATGTACTCCGGAATCTGGCCCGCCAGCTTCGGGTTGGCCGAGGTAGGGCTGTTGCCGTCGGGTCCGTGGCACGCCGCGCACACTTTGTTGGCGATGCTTTGTCCCTTTGCGGAATCGGCTTTCACCGGCGGCTCCGCAGCCGCGAGCGGGCTGGCGCAAACGGCAAAACCTACCAACGCCCAGGCCCGCATCATGCCGCTTCCCCTCCGCGAATCTTCGCTCAAAAGGCTGATATTCTAGCAAAATTGGCCCAGCCGACTCCATGTCGCCATTCCGCGCCGCGATTTTTTTCAAGAGCGTCGCCTCGCTCGATCAGGCGCCGGCAAGCGCCGGAGAAATCGCTTTCGCGGGTCGTTCGAACGCCGGCAAATCGAGCGCCATCAACGCACTCGCCGGACGCCGATTGGCGCTGGTGAGCAGGACGCCGGGGCGGACCCGGCTCATCAACTATTACGCCCTCGGAGCGGAACGATTTCTCGTCGATCTTCCGGGCTACGGGTACGCCAAGGTGCCGGGAGCGATGCGGGCTCCCTGGGAGGAGCTGCTCGGCGGCTATCTCCAGATGCGCCCCTCGCTCCTGGGTCTGGCGCTGATGATGGACGTGCGGCACCCGCTGACCGACATCGATCAGCGCATGCTGAGGTGGTTTCTCCCGACGGGGAAACCCGTACACGTGCTCCTCGCCAAAGCGGATAAACTGTCGCGCGAGGCCGCCGAGAAGATACTGCGCCGGGTCGGAGGTGAGGTCGCGGCGCTCGCGCCCGGGATTTCCGTGCAGCTGTTCTCGAGCGCCAGAAAAACAGGGCTCGAGGAAGCCACGGCAGTGTTTCGCGGGTGGCTGTACGGCGAGCCAAATGAAAACCCCCGGCAGGACCGGGGGTCGGAAATAAAAGCCCCCGGGCTAAAAGGGGAAATCAGCCCGGGGCAAAATGCCTTAAGGTTTAAGGCACCCCGCTCAGGGAGGAGAAGCGGGAGACGACCGAAGCCGTCTACAGTGTAGGAGTGGGGCCCGAGGGGAAAGGTTCCCGCTGCCGAGCGTTGAATCCATAAGCGATTGATCCGCCGTAGAAAGAAGGAGAGATCATGCAGGTGTACGGCAGCTTTCCCGCAGTGCGCATGCGGCGCATGCGGCGCGACGAATTCTCGCGCCGACTGATGCGCGAGCACGTGCTTACCGCAGACGACCTGATCTACCCCGTGTTCCTGATCGAGGGCAGGGGGCGCACGCAGGCCGTGCCTTCGATGCCCGGCGTGTCCCGCTATACCGCGGACAAGCTCCTCGCCGTCGCCGAGCGCTGCTTGAAGCTCGGGGTCCCGGCGATGGCGCTGTTTCCCTCGATCGAGCCCGCGCTGAAGACCCCGGACGGCAGGGAGGCGACCAATCCCGAGGGACTCATCCCGCGGGTGATCTCTCTGCTCAAGAAGAAATTCCCGGAGCTGGGCGTCATGACCGACGTGGCGCTCGATCCCTACACCAGCCATGGGCAGGACGGCTTGATCGACGAAGCGGGCTACATCCTCAACGACGACACGCTCGCCGTGCTGGAGAAGCAGGCGCTCGTCCAGGCGCAGGCGGGGGTGGACATCGTCGCCCCTTCGGACATGATGGACGGACGCATCGGGCGCATTCGGACGGCGCTGGACGAAAATCAATTCATCCACACCCGCATCATGGCTTACTCCGCGAAATATGCCTCGGGGTTCTACGGTCCGTTCCGCGACGCCGTCGGCTCGGCTACGAGCCTGGGGAAGGGAAACAAGTTCACCTACCAGATGGATCCCGCCAACAGCGACGAAGCCCTCTGGGAAGTCGGGCTCGACCTGCAGGAGGGCGCCGACATGGTCATGGTGAAACCCGGCATGCCCTATCTCGACATCGTCCGCCGCGTCAAGGACGAGTTCAAAGCGCCGACCTACGTCTATCAGGTGAGCGGCGAATATTCGATGTTGAAGGCCGCGTTCAAGAACGGCTGGCTCACCGAGAAACAATGCGCGATGGAGGCCTTGCTGGGATTCAAGCGCGCCGGCGCCGACGGAATTCTCACGTATTTCGCGCTCGACGCGGCCGGCTGGATCAAAGGCGCGCGCTGATCCCCTCGCCCTGCTACAGGGCGACGTCGAGCGCCCGGATGAACTTGTCGGGAGCCTGGTAGCCGATCACCCGCAGGCCTTCGATCTCCCTTCCGTTGGCGTCGAAGAAAACGATTCCCGGCGGCCCGAACAGGCGAAACCGCTTGAGCAGGGCTTTGTCCTCGGGCGTATTGGCGGTCACGTCGGCGCGCAGCAGAACCATCCGGCTCAGCCGGGCTTTCACCTGCGGATCGCTGAACGTGAAGCGCTCCATTTCCTTGCACGAGACGCACCAATCGGCGTAGAAATCGAGCATCACGGGCTTGCCCGCCGCCCTCAAGCGCACGTTGAGCTCCGCGGAAGTCTTGACCGTGTCGAAGGGAAGCGCGGCCTCGTGAGACCCCGCGAGGAATCCGGCCAGAGGCCGTAGCGGGTCGCGCGCCCCGGAAAAAGCCCCGACGCCCTGCGCCGCTCCCAGGAGGAGGGCGAAGATGCCCGCCGCCTTTCCGAGCCGTTCCCATCCCGAGGCATCCCTGCCCAGGGACTCGAGCGCGCCTAGGAACACTCCGGACCCGATCAGCAGGACTGCCCACAGCAGCATCTGTGCCGCTACCGGGATCACCGGCGCGATGATCCAGATCGCCACCGCGAGGAGCAGCACGCCGAAGAAGCGCTTGACCGAGCTCATCCAATGGCCGGCCTTGGGAAGAAGCAGGCCTCCCGAGACGCCGACGAGCACCAGCGGCGTGCCCATACCGATCGCCATCGAGAACAGCGCCGCGCCGCCGACAACTGCATCGCGGGTCTGGCCGACGTAGAGCAGCGCGCCGGCAAGCGGCGCGACGACGCAGGGAGACACGATGGCGGCAGAAAGCGCCCCCATCAGCGCAATCGCGCCCCAGCTGCCGCCGCCGAGCCGGTTGCTCGCCTGCGTCAGCCGAGACTGCCAGCCCGAAGGGATCTGCAGCTCATAGAGCCCGAACATCGAGAGCGCGAGCAGGACGAACACCACCGCAAAGGCGCCCAGCACCCAGGCGTTCTGCAACGCAGAGGACAGAAGGCTCCCGGAAAACGCCGCCGCGATCCCGATCGCGGTATAGGTGACGGCCATGCCGAGCACATAGGCGAACGAGACGAGCACCGCTCGCCGGCGAGTCACGTTCCGGCCCTCCCCGACGATGATCCCCGAGAGGATCGGGATCATCGGCAGGACGCAAGGGGTGAACGTGAGCAGAAGCCCGGCGCCGAAGAACACGGCGATGATGGGCCACAACCGGCCGGACTCGAGCACACCGGCAAAGCGCAGCTCGTCGCTCGCCGCGGCTTTTCGCTCCGGAGACGAGGCGAGCGAATCGTCGTTCTGGAAGATCGGCGAGCGCGCGCCTCCCGCGGAGACGAGGCGCAGGTTGGCGCTCTGCGTCTGCGGGACGTAGCACACGCCGATGTCGGCGCAGCCCTGCGAGGTGACGGCGAGCCTCACGCGGTCCGCGCCCGCGCTCGCGAGCGGCAGCAGAATGCGGACCTCCCTGCGATAGGTCACCTGCTTGCCGAAGAACTTGTCCTCGTGGATCTGGCCTTCGGGAAATTGCGGCGAGCCGAGCGTGACCAAGGCGGGCTCGGCCGCGAAGCGGAATCGATCGCGATAGAGGTAATAGCCGTCGGCGATTCGGTAGCGGATCTCCACGGTGCCCGCGTCGAGGGTCTGCGCGGAGAAGCGGAACGCCTTGTCGGGCTCGAGCAGCTGGTCCTCGGCGTGGGAAGCCGCTGCGGAGAAAAACAAGAGCGCGATGAGCAACCGATGCATGGCTAGGCGGGCTTCGTCTCCGTGTCGACCCACTCGAGATAGGCGCGCAGGCCTCCCGCCAATGGGACCGCGATGATCTCCGGAAGTTCGTAGGGATGCTTGGCGCGGATCGCAGCCTCGAGCGCAGCGTACCGCTCGCGCGTCGTCTTGATCAGCACCGTGAACTCCTCCGCATCCTCGGTCTTGCCCTGCCAGCGGTACACCGACCGACATGGCGACAGGACGTTGACGCACGCCGCGAGGCGCTTCTCGACGAGGGCGTGAGCGAGCTTGCCCGCGCTTTCCCGGTCGGGCAGATTGGTGACGACGAGGTAGACGTCGGCCGGCTTCACGCGATCATCGTGATGGACGCGAGGCCGTCGGCGACCGTCGGATGGCGCAGGCGCACGCCGAGCTCCGTTTTCATGCGCAGGTTCGAAAGGCGCCGCGACTCGCTCATGAACGAGAGCAGGTCCCCGGGCACCAGGCGCACGGCATCGGCTCGCGAGACCCGCTGCGGCCGCGCGAGCCCGGCGCGGTCGGCGACCAGATCGAGCCAATCGCCCATCTTGATCGCGCTGTCGTCGCTCGCGTTGTAGATCCCGAAGCCTCGCGCCGACTCGAGCGCGGCCGCGAGGATCGCGGCGAGATCGTCGGCGTGAATATGGTTGGTGTAGACGTCGTCCTCTTCGCGCAGCGCGGGAGTGCCGCGCGCTATCGTCTCGATCGGCAGGCGATCCCCTGCGTAAATGCCCGGTGCGCGCAGAATCACGACTTCGACCCCGTTGCGCCCGCCCCATTCGGAAATGGCGCATTCGGCGTCCAGCCGCCGCACCGCCCGCGCGGTCTGCGGACGGGCCGGGCGGTTCTCGTCCACCCGCTCGCCCGAGCAATCGCCGTACACTCCGGTCGTGGAGAGATACACGAATCGCCGTGGTAACATGACGCCCTTTTTCGTCGTAGCCGAAAGCGCCCCGATCAGATTGCGCGTTCGGGAGTCGAGCGCTCCGTGCGGTGCCGGCGGAGCGAGATGGGCGACTCGCTGCGCGCGGCCGGCGAGGGCGACCAGGGACTTCGCGTCGTCGAGATCGCCCTCGATCTGCTCGACACCGGCGGCGGCGAGCGCGCGACCGACAGAGCGCACCAGCGCGCAGACTCGATAGCGCCGCGTGAGCGCAGGCAAGGCGCGGCGGGCGATGTCGCCGCAGCCGACGATGAGCAGGGTTTCCACGAGAGAATTTTACCCCGCACCGCGATGACGCATCAGGTCACGATCCGCAACACCGGCCACCGGTTCCAGGTGCAGGACGGCGCAACCATCCTCCAGGGAGCGCTCGATGCCGGGCTCGTCATCCCCTACGGCTGCCGCGACGGCGCCTGCGGCAGCTGCAAGGGGAAGCTGATCGAAGGCGGGATCGACTACGGCCGCTACTCGGAGAAGGCGCTGACATCGCAGGAGCGCGGGCAAGGCTACGCGCTCTTCTGCCAGGCGAAACCGCTCTCGGACGTCGTGATCGAGGCGCGCGAAGTGCGCAAGGCCGGCGACATCCAGGTGCGAAAGCTGCCGGCGCGGGTGCACAAGCTCGAGCGCGCCGCGGACGACGCCATGATCGTCTACCTCAAGCTGCCCGCGAACGAGCGCCTGATGTTCCTGCCCGGGCAATACATCGACATCCTCCTCAAGGACGGGACGCGGAGGAGCTTCTCGATGGCGAACGCGCCGCACGACGACGAGTTCGTGCAGCTTCACGTGCGCCACGTGCCGGGCGGGGCGTTCACCGACCACGTTTTCAGGACCATGAAGGAGCGCGAGATCCTCCGTTTCGAAGGGCCCTTCGGGACGTTTTTCCTGCGCGAGGAATCCGAGAAGCCGATCGTTTTCGTCGCCTCGGGAACCGGATTCGCCCCGATCAAGTCGGTGATCGATGCGGCGCTCCGGAAAGGCTCGTCCCGGCCGATGACGCTCTACTGGGGCGCGCGCCGCCCGAAGGACCTGTACCTCGACGCGCTTCCCGGGCGCTGGAGCGCCGAGCACCCCGGCTTCAGGTACGTTCCGGTGATCTCCGACGCGCTCGCCGAGGACGCCTGGAAGGGAAGGACCGGGTTCGTCCACCGCGCGGTGATGGAGGACCTGCCCGATCTCTCCGGGCACCAGGTCTACGCCTGCGGCGTGCCGATCATGGTCGATTCGGCGCGCCGCGATTTCACCCAGAAATGCCGGCTGCCGGAAAACGAGTTCTTCTCCGATTCCTTCACCACCGCGGCCGACAAGGCCGCCTAGCCTTCTACGCCGCGGTATCGCCGAGATAGGCCCCGCGCACGCGCGGGTCCGCGAGCATCGCGCGCGCTTCTCCCGAAAGGGTGATCTCTCCGCTCTCCAGAACGTAGGCGCGGGTCGCGAGCGCCAGCGCGCCTTGCGCGTTCTGCTCGACCAGAAGCACCGTGACCCCTGCCCGGTTGATGTCGCGGATCACTTCCAGGATCCTTCGCGCGGCTATCGGTGCGAGCCCCATGCTCGGCTCGTCGAGCGCGAGCAAGGTCGGCCGGCTCATCAGGGCGCGCCCGATCGCGAGCATCTGCTGCTCGCCGCCCGAAAGCGTTCCGGCGATCTGGGCGCGCCGCTCGGCGAGCCGCGGAAACATCGCGAAGACGCGCGCGCGATCCGAGGCGACCGCGGAATCGGCTCGCGCGTACGCGCCCATCGCCAGGTTCTCCTCGACGCTCAGACGGGCGAACACTCCGCGCCCCTCCGGCACCATGACCAGCCCCGAGCGGGCGCGCTGGAACGCGGGAACGGCCGAGATGTCCCGGCCGCCGAAGCGGATCGACCCGACGGCCGCGGGCGCGAGGCCCGCGACCGCGCGCAGGGTCGAGGACTTGCCCGCGCCGTTGGCGCCTATCAGGCAGACGAGCTCCCCTTGCGCGACTTCGAGATCGATCCCCTTCACCGCGCGTATGCCGCCGTAGCGCACTTCCAGGCCGCGTATCTCCAGCAGCTTCATCCGGCCTCCGTCTCGGCGCTCCCGAGATAGGCCTCGACCACCTTGGGATCGCGCTGGACTTCGAGCGGCGCGCCCTCGGCGATACGCCGGCCGTAGTCCAGGACCAGCACCCGGTCGCACACTTTCATGACCAGGCGCATGTCGTGCTCGATGAGGAGGATCGTCGTGCCGTCGCCGCGGATCCGCTCGAGCAGCGCGCGCAGGCCCGCGGACTCGGAGGCGTTCATGCCCGCCGCCGGCTCGTCCAGCGCGAGCAGGACCGGATCCGTCGCGAGGGCTCGCGCGATCTCGAGCCTGCGCTGGTCGCCGTAGGGCAGGCCTCCCGCCGCCTCGTTCGCGCGGGAGCGGATGCCGACGTAGTCGAGCAGCTCCGCGGCGCGGCGCTCGATTCCGGCCTCCTCGGCGCGAGTCGCCGGGCCGCGCAGCACGGCGCCGAGCACGCCGGCGCGCGTGCGCACGTGCCGGCCGATCATGACGTTCTCGAGAGCCGACAGGTTGGCGAAGAGACGGATGTTCTGAAAGGTACGCCCTATGCCCCTCGCCGCGACCCGGTCCGGCTTCAGCCCGGCGAGCTCGCTGCCGTCGAGCAGGAATGAACCCCGGTCCAGCGGATAGAGTCCGGTAAGCAAGTTGAACAGCGTCGTCTTGCCGGCGCCGTTCGGGCCGATCAGTCCGAAGATCTGGCCGCGCGGGATCGAGAAGCTGACGTCCTCGAGCGCCTCGATTCCGCCGAAGCGCTTGCTCACGTTCCTCGCCTCGAGGAGCACGCTCACGGGGTCGCGCCCGGCCCGCCGCGCGCTGCGAGCTCCCTTTTTCTCACGGCCGAAGGCAGCAGGCCGCCCGGCCGCAGCACCATGACGAGCACCAGCGCGAATCCGAAAATCAGCATGCGGATCACCTCCGGCTCGATGAGCATCCGGCCGAAGAGCGCCCTCTGCGCGGGCTCGACCGTGAAGCGCAGGAATTCCGGAACGAAGGACAGGAGCAGCGCGCCGAGGATCACGCCCCAGACGTTCCCCATGCCGCCCAGGACCACCATCGAGACCACCATGATCGACTCGACCAGCACGAAGCTCTCGGGCGAGACGAACCCCTGGATCGCCGAGAACATTCCGCCCGCGACGCCGCCGAAGCTCGCTCCCATCGCGAAGGCGAGCAGCTTCAGGCGCGTCGTGTCTATGCCCATCGCGCGCGCCGCGACCTCGTCCTCGCGGATCGCCTCCCAGGCGCGGCCGATGCGCGAGTTCTGGAGCCGCAGGCAGATGAAGATCACCGCGAGCAGGACGACGAGCAGCAGGTAGTAGTACTTGATCGGCCCGCTGAAGGCGAGGCCGAGGACCTCGTCGGTCCTGGAGAAGACGATCCCGTCGATCCGTATCGGGTCGATGCGCGCGATCCCTTGCGGCCCGTTGGTGATGTTCACCGGCTGCGACAGATTGTTGAGGAAGATGCGCACGATCTCGCCGAAGCCGAGCGTCACGATGGCGAGATAGTCGCCGCGCATTTTCAGCGTCGGGGCTCCTATCAGCACGCCGAAGAACGCCGCCACCGCCGCGCCGATGGGGAGGATCGCCCAGAACGGCCAGTGGATGCCGAAGTGCGGCGAGGCGAGGAGCGCGTAGACGTAAGCGCCGACGGCGTAGAAGGCGATGTAGCCGAGATCGAGCAGCCCGGCGAATCCCACCACGATGTTCAGGCCCAGCGACAGGAGCGCGAAGAGAATCGCGAGATTCGTGATCCGCACCCAAGTCGTCCCGGCCGCAGCGAGCGCGAACGGCAGCGCGAGCAGCGCGAGCGCAACCAGCGCGGTGCCGGCCCAGGGCGCCGCCCGGTGCCGCTTCAGATCGGCGATCGCGCCGAGCATCTACGCCCTGTCCCCGACGCGCTCGCCGAGCAGCCCGGAGGGCCGCAGCACCAGCACGGCGATCAGGACGATGAAGGCGAACACGTCCTGGTAGTTCGAGCCGAAGACGTTGCCGGTGAGGTCGCCGATGTAGCCCGCGCCCAGCGCCTCCACCACGCCGAGCAGCACGCCGCCGAGCATCGCTCCCGGGACGTTGCCGATTCCGCCCAGCACCGCCGCGCAGAAAGCCTTGAGGCCGAGCTGCGACCCCATCGTGTAGTGAGCGATGCCGTAGTAGCCCGCCACCATGACTCCCGCGACCGCGGCGAGCGCGGCGCCGATGACGAAGGTCAGGGCGACGATGCGGTTCGCGTCTATTCCCACCAGTCCCGCCACCTGCGGGTTGTGCGCCGTGGCCCGCATCGCGGTTCCGAGCTTGGTGCGATACACGAGGACGGCGAGTCCCCCCATCATCAGGACCGAGATCGCGATGATCGCGATCTGCACGCTGGTGATCGTCGCCCCGCCGATGTGATACGACTGCACCTTGATGATCAGAGGAAAGGCGAGCGGATTGCGGCTCCAGATCATCATCGCGACGTGCTGCAGGATGATCGAGATGCCGATCGCAGTGATCAGGGGCGCGAGCCGCGGCGCGCCCCGCAGCGGGCGGTACGCGACCCGCTCCATCGTATAGCCGATCAGCATGCACGCCGGAATCGCGCAGCCCGTGGCGACGAGGACGATCGCGAGCGGCGGCAGGCCCGTGGGCGCGAGCGCGCTGATCACCGAGTAGGCCACCATCGCGCCGATCATGACGACCTCGCCGTGCGCGAAGTTGATCAGCTGGATGATGCCGTAGACCATGGTGTAGCCGAGCGCGACCACGGCGTAGATCGCGCCGAGCGTGACCCCGTTGATCAGCTGCTGGATGAAGATGTCCATCGCAGAAACGAAAACGGCACCCTAGGGTGCCGTTGTGGAAATCGCTTCAAGCGCGCTTACTTCTTGGCCGCGTCGCCAGTCTGCGCAATGAAGTCCTCGTACTTGACCGTCTTGCCGCTCTTGATTATCGCGATCGGCTCGAGCCGGCCGGCCCTCATCGTGAAGATCGTCATCTCGGCGTCGGCGCGATCGCCCTTCGCGTCGAAGGCGATCCTTCCCGTGGCGCCTGCGAAGTCGATCTTCTGCAGCTCGGGAAGGTATTTCGCGGGATCGACCGAGTTGGCTCTTTTCATCGCTTCGATCAGGAGATTCGCCGCGTCGTAGGTGAAAGGCGCGTAAAGGATGGGATCGACCTTGAAGCGCTTCTTGTACGAGTCCAGGAATTTCTTCGACGCCGCCTGCGGGGGGATGCCCGCCTGCGAGCACAAAAGGCCGTCCGCGGCTTCGCCCGCCAGCTGCTTCATATTGTCGGTGCAGGCGCCGTCGCCGAACGAGAATACCGCCTTGATGCCGAGCTCGCGCCCCTGCCTGAGGAGCGGACCGCCGGTGGCGTCCATGCCGCCGTAGAACACCGCGTCCGGACTGCTTCCCTTGACCTTGGTGAGCACCGCTTTCCAGTCGGTGGTCTTGTCGGTGCCTCTTTCGCGCGGCAGCACCTTCACCGCGGCCGCCGTGAGCGTTTTCTCGACCTCGTTCGCGAGGCCTTCGCCGTACGCGGTCGCATCGTCGATCACCGCGACGAGCTTGGGCTTCGCCGTCGAGGCGAGATAGTTGGCGATCGCGGGCCCCTGCTGGTCGTCGCGGCCGACGACGCGGAAGACGTTCTTGAATCCCTGCTCGGTGAGCTTGGGATTCGTCGCCGAGCCGGTGATCATCGGAATCGGAGGGCTGGCGCCGTTGTAGACGGCCGACGCCGGGATGGTGACTCCGGAGTTGAGGTGCCCGACCACGCCCGCGACCTTGGCGTCGACCAGCTTCTGCGCCACCGTGGTGCCGACCTTGGGATCGGCCTGGTCGTCGAAGGAAATCAGGTCGAACTGGACTTCCCTGCCGTCGATCTTTATCTTCGCCGCGTTGGCTTCCTCGATCGCGAGCCTCGCCCCGTTCTCGTTGTCCTTGCCGAGGTGAGCGATGCCGCCGGTGAGCGGCGCCGCGCTGCCGATCGCGATCGCGGTCGACTTCTTCTCGCAACCGGAGACCGCCGCAAGGACCATCGCTGCGAGGAGAAGACGGGATCGAGTCATGGCGGTCTCCGGTTTTGCAGCAAGCCTATTTGACGGTCAGGACATACTTCGCGAGCGTCTTGGCCTCGTCTTCACTGACCGTCCCGTTCGGCGGCATCGGGATCGGGCCCCATACGCCGGTCGAGCCTTCCTTGATCTTCTTCACGAGGTAGGCTTCGGCGTCCTTGCGGGATTGGTACTTGGCCGCGACGTCCTTGTACGCGGGTCCGACGAGCTTCTTGTCCGTCTGGTGGCAGCTCAAGCACGCTTTTTCCTTGAGCAGCGTTTGCGCGTCGGCGGCGAATGCCGCGCCGCTTGCGAGCGCGAGGGCCAGCGATGTCGGTAAGGCTAGGGATTTCATGAAATCTCCTGGGTTTAAAAAATTTCGGGCCATGCTACTGGATTTTTTCCGGCTTGAAAACCTGCTTCAACAGGTCTTCCAGCCGATCGATGGGTGCGAGGCAGCTAACGCCTTCGCACACCCAGGCGTTGACTCGGGCGCCCGCCGGCTTCGCGAGCACCGGCGGCAGGTCGGTCGCCGCCGCGCCGACCGCGATCACCATGGTCTGGGGAGCGTAACGGCGCGCGAGCTCCCGGCGCCAGCGGTCGATCTCGCCATCGGGGCCGCGCAGGATGACCGTGCGGGTGGGCTGCTGATGCTCTTCGAGCGCGGCGAGCAGCGTCGCGTGCCCTCCCGGATGCTCGCTCAGCTCGGCGTGGAACTGGGAAAGGGTGCGCTCGGCGGCGAGCGCGTAGCGCGATTCGCCGGTGAGGAAGTGCAGCCGCTGAAGGGCGAACGCCGCGGCGCCGTTCCCCGAGGGGGTGGCGTTCTCGTAGCCGGGCTTGGGGCGGTGGATCAGCCTCTCGTGATCGTGGCTGGTGAAGAAGAAGCCGCCGTTCTCCTTGTCCTCGAACTGGTCGAGCAGCACATCGGCCAGGTCTTCGGCGAAAGCGAGCGCGCCCCGGTCGAACTCCGCCTGCAGCTGCTCGATGAGCGCGGCGAGCAGGAAGGCGTAATCGTCGAGATACGCGTTGAGGTGGGCCTTGTTGTCCTTGTAGGTAGCGAGCAGCCGGCCGTTCCGCCACATCGTTCCGCGGATGAAGGCGAGCGCGCGCTTCGCCGATGCGAGCCAGTCGCTCCGGCCGAACACGACCGCCGCTCGCGCCATTCCCGAGATCATGAGCGCGTTCCAGCTCACCAGCACCTTGTCGTCGCGGCCGGGGCGCACTCGTTTCTCGCGCGCCTCGAACAGCGTCCTGCGTCCGGAGGCGAGCAGCCCGGCGCCGTCCGGCGCGAGCGGACCCGTCACGCGCAGATGCCAGCTTGCGTTCTCGAAGTTCGGCGGGCCGTCCAGGCCGTAGTGAGGCGCGAGCACGGCGTATTCCTCCGGCGAGAGCAGCGACCGGACCTCGTCGGGCGTCCACACGTAGAACTTCCCTTCCTCGTGCTCGGAATCCGCGTCGAGCGAGGAGTAATAGCCGCCTTCCTGTGACTGCATCTCGCGCATCGCCCATCCGGCGGTCTCCTCGGCGACGCGTGCAAAAAGGGGATTCTGCGTCGCGGTCCAGGCGTCCGCGTACAGGCGCAGCAGCGGCCCGTTGTCGTAGAGCATTTTCTCGAAATGGGGGATGGTCCACTCCGCGTCGACGCTGTAGCGGGAGAATCCCCCGCCGAGCTGATCGTAGATGCCCCCGAGCGCCATGCGCTCGAGCGTGTAGGTCGCCACGCGCTCGGCAGCGCCGTCGCCCGAGGCGGCAGAGCGCCGCAGGCAGAAATCGAGCTCAGCGGGATGCGGGAACTTGGGCGCCCCGCCGAAGCCGCCGTGGCGCGAGTCGAAATTGGTCTTCAGGCTGCGCAGCGCCGCATCGATCGGCTCGGCCGAAAGCTCCGAATGGTGAGCGGGCGCGCCGGGCTGCATGCGCTCGAAGGTGGCGAGAAGCGTCTCGTTCTGCCTGGCGATGTCGCCGCGGTGCTCGCGGTAGATCTGCGCGACGCGCTCGAGCACCTGCGGGAATCCCGGCAGGTTGTACCTCTGCTCCTTCGGAAAATAAGTCCCCCCGAAGAAGGGCGCGCCGTCGGGCGTGAGAAACATGGTGAGCGGCCAGCCGCCGGGACGCTGCGCGAGCATCTGGTGAGCGAGCTGGTAGATCTGGTCCAGGTCGGGGCGCTCCTCGCGATCGACCTTGATGCTGACGAAAAGGCGGTTCATGACGTCCGCCACGGCCGGGTCCTCGAAGGATTCGTGCGCCATCACGTGGCACCAGTGGCAGGCGGAGTAGCCGACCGAGAGCAGGATGGGCTTGTCCTCGGCGCGCGCGCGGGCGAGCGCCTCCTCGCTCCAGGGATGCCAGTCGACGGGATTGTCGGCGTGCTGCTGAAGATACGGCGAGGTCTGATCGGCGAGTCGGTTGGACATGGGCTGCAGCTTGCAGATTATACTTTTCGCCTCGTTTCCGCCTGGAAAACTCATGTCCCCGACAAACTCGAAAAGGCCCGGCGTCCTCTCGCTGTGGCATCGCCACTCGCTGAGAGTCCACATCGCGACGGTGTTCACCGTGCTGATCCTCGTCGCGTGCGGGGTGATCGCCTGGAGCAACCACGTTCAGGGAAAGGGCATGGTGCTCGCCGCCGCCGAGGACCTCATCGAGCGGATCGGCGTCGAGGCGGACAACGCGCTCAAGAACGTGTTCGAGCCCGTGGAAACCGTGGTCACCTGGGCGTCGGTCGCTCCGCTCACGTCCGCCGCGTCGCTGCGCGAGCGCATGACCTCCCTGCCCACGCTCGCCGAGGTGCTGAGGCGCCGGCCCCAGGTCGCCGCCGTCTACGTCGGATACGAGAACGGCGATTTCTTCCTGGTCCGCTCGCTGAATGACGACGCGTCGAGGAAGGAGGTCGGCGCGCCCGCGACGGCGGCATTCCTGGTGCAGAGCATCGAGCGGGGACGCGGCGCGAGCGAGCCGCGCTTCGTGATTCTCGATGCCGAGCTTCGGCGCATATCGGACTCGACCCCGCCCGGGTACCGCTTCGATCCGCGCAGCCGCCCGTGGTACCTCGAGGCCATGAAGGGGCGCGACGCGATCGCCACCGCGCCGTACGTGTTCTTCACGACGCGCCAGGTGGGCCTCACCATCGCGCGGCGCGCCGGGAACGGGGGCGCGGTCGTCGGCGCGGACGTGTCCCTGTCCCGGATCTCGGAGAGGCTGAGCCAGATACGCCCCACCCCGTCGTCGCAGCTCGCGATGGTCGACCCGGCGGGAAATCGGGTCATCGCCTTCTCGGACCCGAAGCGCCTCGCCGCGGTAGCCGCGGGCGACAAGGCCGTTCTCGCGCGCATCGGCGAGCTGTCTCCGGTCCTCGAGGCCGTCGCCGCCGATCCGTCGGGCTTCGCCGAAGCCCGGCGTTTCCAGAGCGGTGGGCGCGAGTGGCTCGCCAGGGCCTCCCGGGTGAGCCCCGGCGCGGGCAACTCCGCTTCGTTCTCGATCGCGACGCCGGTCGACGAGCTGCTGCACGCGCAGAACGCCGCGCTCCGGCGCACCATCCTGCTCGCAGTCCTCGTGATCCTCGCCTGCGTCCCGCTCATATGGTGGATTGCGCAGCGCACATCGCGGAACCTGCAGGTGTTGAGCGGCCAGGCGGCGGCGATACGGCGGTTCGATTTCAGCGAAGCGCCGGAGCCGCGCACGAAGATCAGCGAAGTCGCAGACCTGGGCCGCGCAATGGCGGACATGCGCGGGACGATCCGCAAGTTCCTCGACATCACGACCGCGCTCGCCTCCGAGCGCAACTACGAGCGCCTGCTGCAGCGCATCTTGAAGGAAGCGCACGACGCGGCCGGAGGGAAAGGAGGGGTCGTTTACCTCCTCGACGACGAGGGACGCGCCCTGAAGCCGGCAGCGCAGGCTTGGGGTAGCGGCTCACACGCAAGCCCCCTCGAGGATCTGCTCATGGGGAACGCGGCGAATCCGGTGGTCGGCGCGACGCGGCAGACGGCGGCCGCGCTGCAGGTGCTGCCGGCGAGGCGCCCCGAGGGCATGCGGTTCCTCGACGCGCATTTCGGCCAGGCGCCGGTGATGCTGCTCACGGTGCCGCTGCTCAGCCGCGCCGGCGAGGCGGTCGGCGTGCTCTGCGTATTCCTGGACCGCGGCGCCGAGCAGCCCTCGCTCGAGCGGCTCGCCCTCGTCGAGGCCTTCGCGGGAGCCGGCGCCGCGGCGATCGACAATCAGCGCCTGCTCATGATTCAGAAAGCGCTGCTCGAATCCCTCATCAGCCTGATCGCGAGCGCGATCGACGCCAAGTCGCCGTACACCGGTGGCCACTGCCAGCGCGTGCCGGAGCTCACCAAGATGCTGGCGCGCGCCGCCTGCGACACGAAGACGGGACCTTTCGCCCGGTTCGACATCGACGAGAACGGCTGGGAGGCGCTGCATATCGCGGGCTGGCTCCACGACTGCGGCAAGGTCACGACGCCCGAGTACGTCGTCGACAAGGCGACCAAGCTGGAGACGATCTACGACCGCGTCCACGAGATCCGCATGCGCTTCGAGGTGCTCAAGCGCGACGCCGAGATCGCCTGCCTGAAGGCGGTCGCCGCGGGCGGCGACGAGCCGGCGCTGCGCGCCGCCCTGCAGGCGGAGCTGCGGACCCTCGACGAGGAGTTCGCCTTCGTCGCCGCCTGCAACGAGGGCGGCGAGTTCATGGCGCCCGAGAAGGTGGCGAGGCTCAAGGCGATCGGCGCGCGCACCTGGCGGCGCACGCTCGACGACCGCCTCGGCGTGTCGCGCGACGAGGGCAAGCGCATGGGCCGCGGCCCGGCCGCACCGCCGCCCGCCACGGAATTCCTGCTCGCCGACAAGCCCGAGCACGTCATCGAGCGCGGCGCGCAGGACCAGATGTCGGAGGATAATCCCTGGGGATTCAAGGTGAAGGTACCCCAGCATCTGTACAACCGCGGCGAAATCTACAATCTGTGCATCGCGCGTGGCACGCTCACCGAGGAGGAGCGCTACAAGATCAACGACCACATGGCGCAGACGATCATCATGCTCACGAAGCTGCCGTTCCCGAAGCACCTCAGGTCGGTGCCGGAGCTCGCCGGCGGCCACCACGAGAAGATGGACGGCACCGGCTACCCCAAGCGCCTGCGCGGCGGCGACATGAGCGTGCCGGCTCGCATCATGGCGATCGCGGACATCTTCGAGGCGCTCACCGCCTCGGATCGTCCCTACAAGAAGGCCAAGAAGCTGTCCGAGGCGATCCAGATCATGGCGCGCATGAAGAAGGAGCAACACATCGATCCGGATCTCTTCGACCTGTTCCTGGAATCGGGCGTCTACCGCGACTATGCCGAGCGCTACATGGAGAAGCCGTACATCGACGCGATCGACGTCAAGGCCTTCGTCGGAGCTCGGGCATGACGCCCTCGCGCCGCCGCGCGCTCGTCGCTCTGACCGCGGCGATCGGCATGCCCGCCGCGCTTCGCTTGGCGCTCGCGCAGACTTCCGAGAAACAGGGCATCCGAGCCGCCAAGGGGGACGTGAGCGTCAACGGCAGGCCCGCCTCGGCGGACACCCTCGTGCGCGCGGGCGACACCATCGTGCTCGGAAAAGGCGCGCTCGCCAGCTTCGTCTTGGGCCAGGACGCGTTTCTGATGAGAAGCGACAGCCGCGCCGAGCTGATCGGGAGCGGCGTGCTGGTGAGCGCCGTGCAGCTCATCACCGGCGGCCTGCTCAGCGTCTTCGGGGACGGCGACCATCGCCTGGCGACATCGACCGCGACCATCGGCATTCGCGGCACCGGCGCGTACATGGAGGCCGAGCCGCAGCGCACCTACTTCTGCCTGTGCTACGGCACCGCGGAAGTCACCGCGACGATGGGCGGCGCCAAGGAGTCCTATTCGACGCAGCACCACGAATCGCCGCGCTACATCTACGGCGACGGGCGGAAGCGGGCGATCGTCCCGGCGAGCGTCTCCAACCACAGCGACGCCGAGCTGATCCTGCTCGAGTCGCTGGTCGGACGGACGCCGCCCCAGACCTTCATGGACAGCCCGTTCAAGTATTAAACCGGGGACAGACCACGTTTTTTCCGAAGGATCGCCTGGATTTCCGCTCGGCAAGAAAAACGTGGTCTGTCCCCGGTTTTTTTAGCCGTCGGTGATCGCGCCCTTGCTCGCGGTCGAGACGAGCTTCATGTACTTCGCCATTAGGCCCCGCGTATAGCGCGGCTTGGGCTGCTTCCATTTCTTTCTGCGCGCCGCGAGCTCTTTCGCCGGAACGTTGAGCTGAAGGAGCTGTTTCTTGGCGTCGATGGTGATGGAATCTTTTTCTTTCACCAGCGCGATCGTTCCGCCCACGTAGGCCTCCGGCGCGACGTGCCCCACCACCATGCCCCAGGTGCCTCCGGAGAAGCGCCCGTCGGTGACCAGGCCGACCGAATCGCCCAGGCCCTGGCCGATGAGCGCCGAGGTCGGCGCGAGCATCTCCTGCATTCCCGGACCGCCCTTCGGCCCTTCGTAGCGGATCACGACGATGTCGCCCGCGCGGATCTTCCGCGCGAGGATCGCCTTCATCGCCGCGATTTCCGAATCGAACACGCGCGCCGGCCCGGTGATCGAGGTCTGCTTGAGGCCCGTGATCTTGGCGACGCAGCCCTCGGTGGCGAGATTGCCCCTGAGGATCGCGAGATGCCCCTCCGGATACAGCGGCTTGTCCCACGGGCGGATGACGTCCTGGTCCTTGCGCGGCTCGTCCGGGACGCCCTCGAGCTCTTCGGCGAGCGTGCGCCCGGTGATGGTCATGCAGTCTCCGTGCAGGACACCGTGCACGAGCAGCATCTTGAGCACCTGCGGCGCGCCGCCCGCGGCGTGCCAGTCGGTCGCGACGTACGGACCGGAGGGCTTGAGGTTGCACAGCACCGGCACTTTCCTGCGCACGCGCTCGAAGTCGTCGATGCTCCACTTCACACCCGCGGCGCTCGCGATCGCGAGGTAATGCAGCACCGCGTTGGTCGAGCCGCCGGTCGCCATCACCAGCGCGACCGCGTTCTCGATCGACTTGCGGGTGATGATGTCGCGCGGGCGGATGTTCTTGCGGATCGCGTTCACGAGCACCTTCGCCGACTCGGCGGAGGAGTCGGCCTTCTCGGGGTCTGGCGAAGCGAGCTGAGAGGAATTGAGGAGGCTCATGCCGAGCGCCTCGAACGAGGACGACATGGTGTTCGCGGTGTACTGGCCGCCGCAGGCACCCACCGTCGGAATGGCGTTCTTCTCGATGCCGTCGAAATCCTCCTTGGACATCTTCCCGGCGGCGAGCGCGCCCACCGCCTCGAAAGGCGACACGATGGTGAGCTTCTGCCCCTTCCAGAATCCGGGCTTGATGGTGCCGGCGTAGACGAAGATCCCGGGCACGTTGATGCGCGCCATCGCCATCATCGCGCCGGGCATGTTCTTGTCGCAGCCGCCGACGCAGAGCACGCCGTCCATCAGCTGGCCGTTCACCGCGGTCTCGATCGCATCGGCGATGACCTCGCGCGAGATGAGCGAGTACTTCATGCCGTCCGTGCCCATGCCGATGCCGTCGGTGACGGTCGGGAAGCCGAACACCTGCGGCATCGCACCGGCCGATTTCACCGCCTCGACCGCGCGGTCGACCAGCGGCTGGATGCCGGCGTTGCAGGGATTCATGGTCGAGTGGCCGTTGGCGACGCCGACGATCGCCTTGTCGAAGTCGCCGTCGCCGAATCCCACCGCGCGCAGCATCGCGCGGTTGGGCGAGCGCGCGTCGCCTTGGGTGATGGTCTTGCTTCTCCAGTTGTCGGACATGGAAAGTGCTCCGGATTTTCGGTTGCGTTCTGGGTGATTTTAACCGAAAGATCCTCGTGCACTTTCCGCGCTCGCAGAACGTGCGACGGGGGCGGTGAAAGCCGCCCCCGTCCGCTCACCGACCGGTCTTGGCGGGCTATTCGGGATGAAGCTGCAGGTTTCCGCCCGTCAACGTTCCGCTGCGCGAATAAGAGACGCCGGGACCCGAAACCGAGATGTCGAAGAAGTCATGCCCGACTCCCGGTTCGCCGTTGTCACAGGCCTGATTCACCGTGTAGCTGTATCCGTCGGCGCCGTTTACTCGCGCGCTGCCGGAGAAGGTCACGCAGGTCGTCCCGGTAATGAGTCCGAACGAGTCGACCGACAGGCTGTGCACCTTCAAGCTCGCGGCGTGGTCGATGTATTGGAGCTGGCCATGAAGCCCCCCGGCGCCTCGCGAGCCGGCGTTGAATCCGAACGTGGCGATATCGCGGCCGGTCCCGAGCTTCCCGCCGCCGGTCATGAACGCGCTGCCGGTCTTCGGGGCCGGGGTGAAGTTCACGTCGCTGTGGGCCGATGAAACGATGCTGTCGCCCGTGATCGTGCCCGTCAGCGCGTCGTTGAGCACGACGTGGATCATGTTTACGGTGAGGGCACTCGTGTGCACGCCGTCACCGCTCGCGATCTGTTCATTGAGGACCACGGTGCCTCCGGGAATTGAAATCCTCGTATTCGGGGAGGGTGTTACGTCCGTTGGCGAGCTTCCATTGATGCTGAGGCCGATGAGGGCCGAGCCCTCGGACGTGCTCGTCGCGGTGGACCCGTCAGCCGCGCTGCTCGACATCGCGACCACGATATCTGCCGTGACGAGACCGTTGAGAAGGTTCACATTCTCCACAGACGCGCTGCTCTGGGCGCTGGCAGTGTTGGGCCCGATCGATCCGGTGGTGACGACTCCCAGGGTGGTCGATGACACGGCGTTGGGCACGGCAATGCGCACCAGCTGATCGCTGACCATTCCGCCGTCGGGAGGAAGCACCACGTGGGGGGTCGGCCCCACCCGGACACCCGCCGCATTGACCGAGATCCCGAACGCCTCGCCGCTGACGCTGTTGGGGTGGGCGTTCGTCGCGCCCACCAGCAACCCGATCGCCGCGAGGCTCAATACGTAGTGCCGCATTCGTAGGTTCATTGCGCGTCTCCTTTACTGAAGGGTTTGTTCGGCGCGGTTTGGAATGCCCGGCACCGAAGTAGCCCATGAGACTTCGCAATGCCCGTGCCAACGACGCTAAATCAACGGAATCCGGTGATTGGATGCGCGACAAGCGAGCGTGGACACGCAATTGTGTTAATCGGTTGAGACGGCTTGGGCGGCGGACACTCCCAGCCAACTCCTAACCGACTGATTGCTTATCGTCGCGGAAAAACGACACGCTGTGGTTTAACAACGAGCCGAATTGATTTACCTATCGTTGTCGTTTCTGAAAAAATAACGGCGCGCTTTCCCTAAAGTGGGAATCGCCCATTCCGCAGCAGACTAGCTGTCGTTCGGTTGAATCGCATGCTCGCCGATCTTGCGATAGAGGGAAGTCAGGCTGATCCCCAGCCGGCGGGCCGCTTCCTTCTTGTCGAAGTGGGTCTGGGCCAGAACCGCGAGAATGTGTTGGCGCTCGAAACGACGGGTCATGTCCCTCAATACGTCGCTGGCGGCTAGCTCGCCGGCGGTCACCACGTAGTCCGGGAGGTCGGGCAGCGAGATCATGTCCCCTTCGCCCAGGATCATCGCGCTCTCGAGCACGTGCTCCAGCTCTCGAACGTTGCCTTTCCAAGGATGGCTCATAAGGACGTTTAGCGCCTCCTGGTCCACGCCCTGGAACTTCGTCGACAACTTCACGTTGAGCGCCCGGACAAAGTGCCCCACCAGGAGCGCGATGTCCTCCCGCCGCTCCCGGAGCGGAGGCAGAGCGATATGGACTACGTTCAGGCGGTAGAAAAGATCTTCCCGGAACCGTGCGGCCTCGATTTCCTTCACCAGATCCCGATTGGTGCTGGCGATGATCCGCGCGTCTATCCGAAGGGGTTTGGTGCTGCCCACGGCCCAGACATTTTTCTCCTCGATCACCCGCAGAAGCTTCACCTGCATGTGGAGCGGAAGGTCCCCGACTTCGTCCAGGAAGATCGTGCCGCGATCGGCCACGGCGAACAATCCCGGACTGGCCTGTACCGCCGTCGTAAACGCCCCCCGCACGTGTCCGAACAGCTGGCTCTCGAGGAGCGCCTCCGGGATTGCTCCGCAGTTGATGGGAACGAACGCGTGCGTGCGTCGCGGGCTTGCCGCGTGGATGGCGCGCGCGACGATCTCCTTGCCCGTCCCGCTCTCTCCCGTGATGAGGACGTTGCTGGGCGTCAGGCTGATCTTGGCGACCTGCGCTCGTACATTGCGAATGACCGCATTCTCCCCCAGCAGGCTCTGTTCGGGCACCGTGTGCTCGACGGTGGGGACGGAAGCGTTCATGAGGACCTCTGCGACAGCCGGCCCTCCACCGGTACTCCGGATTCTCCTTCTGGCGAGCCTCGCCAGACCAGGAAAATAGTCACGGGAGGGTACTCCGTGTGCGGGAAGTCCGACTTTCAGTTACGCTCTGAGGTGCTGCACTAGAAGGACCTACGCTCACTCTTCGCGTGCTCGTCCATCCGAATTTCGATCCGGTCGCGTTCCAAATCGGCCCCCTGGCGGTCCGCTGGTATGGGCTCATGTACCTGGTGGGCTTCGCGCTCGCGTTCTGGCTCGGCCGCTTGCGCATCAAGCGCGCGCAGGCCGGCGGCGTGACTCTCGCGCTCCTCGACGATCTGCTGTTCTTCGGCGTCCTCGGGGTGGTGCTGGGCGGCCGGCTCGGCTACGTGCTCTTCTACAAGCCCGGCTACTATTTTTCCCACCTGCTCGAGGTCCCGGCCGTCTGGCACGGCGGCATGTCCTTTCACGGAGGATTTCTCGGCGTGCTGCTAGCGGTGTGGTGGGTCGCGCGCAGGCACCACCTGCGCTGGCTGGAGGTCACCGATTTCCTCGCGCCGCTCGCTCCCCTCGCGTTCGCCGCGGGGCGTCTCGGCAATTTCATCAACGGCGAGCTCTACGGCCGCGTCACCACCGAGCCCTGGGGCATGGTCTTCCAGAGCGGGGGACTTCTCCCGCGCCATCCCTCGCAGCTCTACCAGTTCGCGCTCGAGGGGGTGCTGTTGTTCGTGATCCTGTGGATCTACTCGGCCAAGCCCCGGCCCCTGGGCGCGGTGTCGGCCGCGTTCCTGATCGGCTACGGGACGTTCCGGTTTGCAGCCGAATTCTTTCGAGAGCCCGATGATTTTCTTGGGCTTCTTGCGCTCCATCTGTCCATGGGACAGTGGTTGTCCGCGCCGATGATCGCCGTGGGCATAGCCATGTTCGCGTGGGCTTGGCGTCGGCCGCAGAAGGTCTAGAATGAAGCTGTCATGGTCGAAGCGAGGAGCGATCAGATGCAGGCTCAAATGAAGGAGCGCTTGCGGGAGCTGCAACTCGAGCACCGGGACCTGGATGCAGCCATCCACAGAATCGCAGACGATCCCGGCCATGACCAGCTGGCCCTCACGCGCATGAAGCGCCGCAAGCTCCTCATCAAAGACCAGATCTCCTGGATCGAGCGGCAGCTCGATCCCGACATCCCCGCCTAGAAGCCTTCAGCCGAGCCCGCGCGCGATGAGCGACGCACCGCTCGCCAGCAGCAGCACCGCCACACCGCGCATCACCGTCTCGCGCGAAACCGCGCGGAAGATCTTCGACGCGAAGTAAATCGCGAACAAGCCGGCCGGAATCGCGGCTGCCGCAGCGATCCATACGCCGTCCTGCATCAGGAGCCCGGTCACCGCAAAGGCGATGAGGCGCAGCCCTATGCTGAAAATGGTGGTGAGGGTCATGGTCGCGCGGAACTGCTCCTTGCTCATGGAGCGGTGCGAGAGATAGATCGCGTACGGCGGTCCGCCCGCGCCGAAGAGGGTTCCCGAGAGGCCTCCGCAGAACCCGGCGAAGTACGCCCAGCTCCGGCTGACCGTGGCCGCGGGGGCGCGGCGCGCGAGGCTGTACAGGGCGTAGCAGAAGACGAAGACGCCGAGCGCGGTGAGCGAGGCCTGCCTCGGAAGGTTGACGAGCAGCGTGGTGCCGGTGACGATGCCCGCGATCATCAGCGGCACCATGCGCGCGATGTCGCCGAGGATCGCGTTCTTCGGGTTCTCCAGGCCGAGCCGCAGGCCGTTGGCGAAATCGACGACCGCGAACACCGCTAGCGCGAAAGGCAGCGGGACGAAGAACGTCGCGAGCGGAATGGTGACCAGCGCGGAGCCGAAGCCGGTGAGGCCCTGGATGAAGCCGCCCAGGAAGGCGATCGGCGCGAGCGCAAGCGCCGCGGCAGCGCCTTCCAGATCCATTTAGGCGAGCGCGCGGGCCAGCACTTGGGCGACGTGAATCGCTTGCCGCCCTGCTCCATCCTCGATCTGATGGCGGCAACTGGTACCGTCGGCGACGACGAGCACGTCCTCGGGAGTCGAGCGGATCTTGGGGAGGAGCGCGAGCTCGGCCATCTTCATCGAGACCTCGTAATGCTCGGCCTCGTACCCGAACGCTCCCGCCATGCCGCAGCACGAGGACTCGATCGCCTCCACTTTCAGCTCCGGGACGAGCGAGAGCGCCCGCTGCACGGCGGGCATCGCGCCGAACGCCTTCTGGTGGCAGTGGCCGTGCAGCAGGGCGCGCTTCTCCGCGAGCGGCTTGAGGTCCAGGTGAAGCCGGCCGGCTTCGTGCTCGCGCGCGAGGAACTCCTCGAAGAGCAGCGCGCTTTCGGCGAGCGCGTCGGTCTCGCCGCCCGGAAGCAGGGACTTGAACTCGTCGCGCAGGCCGAGGATGCACGAAGGCTCCAGCCCCACGACCGGGACGCCCCGGCCGACGTAGGGCTCGAGCGCTTCGAGCACGCGCTTCGCCTCGGTCCTCGCTTCCTCGACCATGCCGGCGGCGAGGAAAGTGCGGCCGCAGCACAGCGGGCGCGATTCGCCCTCCGCGCGCGCGATGTGCACGCCGTAGCCCGCGCGGTCGAGCACGGCGAGCGCCGCGCGCGCGTTCTCGGGCTCGAAGTAGTTGCTGAAGGTGTCGACGAACAGCACCACCTCGCCGGCGTCCCCGCTGCTGTCCCAGGCACGGAGCGACCTCAGGAACGGGCGGCGCCACTTCGGGAGCGAGCGCTGCGCGGCGAACCCCAGGGCCCGCTTGGCCATCCTCTGATACAGGTTCGTGATCCTCGGAAAGCGCGACGCCAGGGGGGCGTAGCGCGGCAGGGTGGCGACCAGCCTGTCCTTCAGCGCGTAGCCGTGCTTGCGGTGATAGTGATGGAGGAACTCGATCTTCATCTTCGCCATGTCCACGCCGGTCGGGCACTCGCGCCTGCAGCCCTTGCACGAGACGCACAGGTCGAGCGCGTCGAACACGTCGTCGGAGGTGAGCGCCTCATTTGCGTTCAGGTGTCCGAGCTGGCCGGAAAGCGCGAGCCGCAAGGTGTTTGCGCGGCCGCGCGTGAGGTCCTTCTCTTCTCCGGTGGCGCGGAACGACGGGCACATGGTGCCCGCGTCGAACTTGCGGCAGTGGCCGTTGTTGTTGCACATCTCGACCGCCGCCGCGAATCCCGTGCTCGCCGCTCCGGGCACGCTCCATTCGCTCCAGTCGAGCGCCTCCGCCATCTTCGGAACCGCGTAGCCGGGCTTGAAGCGGAACAGGCTCGCGTCGTCCTGCTTCGCCGGCCGCACGATCTTGCCCGGGTTCATCAGCCCCTTCGGGTCGAACAGGTCCTTGATCTCGGCGAGCGCGGCGGTGAGCCGCGAGCCCAGGATGGGCTCTATCCATTCCGAGCGCACCAGGCCGTCTCCGTGCTCGCCCGAGTACGCGGCGCCCTTGTATCGCCTCACGAGCGCGCACGCCTCCTCCGCGATCGCGCGCATTTTCTTCGCGCCGTCGGTCTTCATGTCGAGTATCGGGCGCACGTGCAGCGTTCCGACCGAGGCGTGCGCGTACCAGGTGCCCTCGGTGCCGTGCTTGCGGAAGACCCGCGTCAGGGCGTCCGTGTATTCCGCGAGATGCTCGAGCGGCACGGCGCAATCCTCGATGAAGGAGACGGGCTTGCCGTCGCCCTTCATCGACATCATGATGTTCAAGCCCGCTTTTCTCACTTCCCAGATTTCGCGCTGCAGGACGGCGTCGTTGATCTGGATCACGGTGTCCGGGTGGCGCAGGTCCCCCATGAGCTCGGCGAGCTCCTCGAGCTTGCGCGCAGGCGTGTCGCGATCGTCGCCGACGAACTCGACCAGCAGGATCGCCTCGGGATCGCCCTTGATAAATTTCTCGACGACGGGGCGGTACGCCGGATTGCTCCGCGCGAGGCCGATCATGGTGCGGTCGACCAGCTCGACCGCGGTCGGCGCGAGCTTGACGATGTGCTGCGGCGCTTCCATCGCGTGCCGGAAACTCGCGAAGTGGCACACGCCCAGCGCCCTGAACCGCGGCAGCGGGGAGAGCTTGAGATGAATGCGCTTCGAGTAGGCGAGCGTGCCTTCGGAGCCGACCAGCAGCTGCGCGAAATTCCATTCGCCGCGCGGCGCGACGAGGTCGAGGTTGTAGCCCTGCACGCGCCTCAGCACCTTGGGCCAGCGCGCTTCGATCTCCTCCGCCTCGCGCTTGGCGATCGCATGGACTTTCCTCACGAGCTCGACGTACCGCGAGGGGCCCATGATGTCCGCGGGATTCACCGCGCCGAAGTGGAGCTCCGATCCATCCGCGAGCAGCGCATCGATCGCGAGCACGTTGTGCACCATGTTGCCGTAGCGGATCGAGCGCGAGCCGCAGGAATTGTTTCCCGCCATGCCGCCTATCGTCGCCTGCGCGCTCGTCGACACGTCCACCGGGAACCACAGTCCGTGCGGGCGCAGCTGCGCGTTCAGCGCGTCGAGCACGACGCCGGGCTCGACCACCGCTGTGGCGCCCTCGCGGTCGACCGAGACGATGCGGTTGAGGTACTTCGAGTTGTCGATGACGAGGGCCGCTCCCACCGCTTGCCCGCATTGCGAGCTCCCCGCGCCGCGCGCGAGGATCGGGATGCTCTCTTCGACCGCGATCTGCATCGCGACCTTTGCGTCCTGCTCGGTCTTGGGCAAGACCACGCCGACGGGATCGATTTGGTAGATCGAGGCGTCGGTCGAGTAGCGTCCGCGGCTCGCGGCATCGAACAGGACCTCGCCCTCGATCTCGCGCATCAGGCGCCGCGCGAGCGCGCGCTCACCCGCGCGCGGATGGAACGAAAGGGTGGAAACGTTCGACGGCGCTCGATCCATCCGGCTTAAGCGGCGGCGGATTCCTTCTCGGCCTCGAGCATCGCCTCGAGCAGCACCTCGGGCGGCTGCGCGCCCTCGACCGCGAGCTTTCCGTTGAAGATGAAGAAGGGCACGCCGTGCACCCCCATGGCGCGCGCCTTGTCCTCCTCTTCGGCGACCGTCCTGCGCAGATCCGCGTCGGCGAGAGCGGCCTCCGCTTCCTCGCGGTCCAGTCCTGCCCCCGACGCGACGCGGACGAGCGTCCCGGCGTCCGTCAGATCGAGCCCGTCGACGAAGAAGGCTTTCATCAGCGCTTCCTTCACCGCGGGCTGGACGCCGCGGGCGCGCGCGCGCTCGATCAGCGCATGAGCCGCGAGCGTATTGGGCTGGCGCTCGATCTTGCCGAACGCGAACGGAATGCCGAGCTGCGCTCCGGCGTCGACCAGCCGGTCGTGCGCGCTGTAGCCGCGTGCGCCGAACTTCTTCGCGACGTAGTCGGCGCGGGAAATACCTTCCCGCGGAATGTCCGGGTTGAGCTCGAACGGGTGGAAGGTGATCGCAGGCGCCGGCGCCTCGGGGCGCTGCTTCCGGTACAGCTCCAGCGCCGATTCGAGGCGCCGCTTGCCGATGAAGCACCAGGGGCAGACCACGTCGGAGACGATGTCGATAGCGAGAGCCATGGGTAATTTCCGAAGCGGGGGTAGTCATGATACCGCAGCCTTGAGCAAGATCATGGTCGGGCGGGGCTTTTCCGATAAACTAGCCCGATGCCTTACAAGAGCGGGCGCCACTTCCTGCAGATCCCCGGGCCGACCAATGTTCCGGACCGGGTCCTGCGCGCGATCGACCGCGCCACGATCGACCACCGCGGACCCGACTTCGGTGTGATGGGGCTCGAGATCCTCGACGGCCTCAAGGCCGTGTTCCAGACGAAGCAGCCGGTGGTGATCTACCCCGCGTCGGGCACGGGCGCCTGGGAAGCGGCGCTCGTCAACACGCTCTCCCCCGGCGATCGCGTGCTCATGTTCGAGACGGGGCACTTCGCCGCCCTGTGGCACAAGATGGCCGCGCGCCTCGGCGTCTCGGTCGATCTCGTCCCCACCGACTGGCGCCGCGGAGTCGATCCGGCCGCCGTCGAGGCGAAGCTGAAGGAAGATCGGGAGCACAAGATCAAGGCCGTGTGCGTGGTGCACAACGAAACGTCGACGGGTGTTACCAGCCGGATCGCTGCAATTCGTAAGGCGATCGACGCGGCAAAGCACCCCGCGCTCTACATGGTCGACACGATCTCCTCGCTCGCCTCGATCGACTACCGCCACGACGAGTGGGGCGTCGACGTCACCGTCGCAGGCTCGCAGAAAGGGCTGATGCTGCCGCCGGGCCTCTCGTTCAACTGCGTGAGCGAGAAAGCGCGCAAGGCCTCGGCATCGGCCAAGCTGCCGCGCGCCTACTGGAACTGGGAGGAGATGCTCTCGAACAACAAGAGCGGCTTCTTCCCCTATACGCCGGCGACCAACCTCCTCTACGGCCTGCGCGAATCTCTGCAGATGCTCCGGGATGAAGGGTTGCCGAACGTTTTTGCGCGCCACACGCGCCACGCGGAGGCGACGCGGCGCGCGGTGCGCGCCTGGGGCCTGGAGGTCTTGTGCGCCGTGCCCGAGGAGTATTCGAGCTCGCTCACCGCAGTGATGATGCCTGCGGGCCACGACGCCGACGCCTTGAGAAAGATCATCCTCGAGGCCTACGACATGTCGCTAGGCACCGGCCTCGGACGCCTCGCAGGAAAAGTGTTTCGCATCGGGCACCTCGGCGATTTCAACGACCTCACTCTCGCCGGTACCCTCGCCGGCGTCGAGATGGGTCTAGCGCTCGCCGGAGTGCCTCACAAGAAGGGCGGCGTGCTGGCCGCTTTCGAGCATCTGACCGAGAGCGCTCGCGCCCCGTCCCGCAAAGTCGCTTAAACCTCTAGGAGGAGGAGTCATGAAAACGTTGCGCACGGCCGCTCTCGCGGTAATTCCGTTCGTCGCGGCTGCACCGGCGCTTGCCGCATGGGAGCCGACCAAGCCGGTCGAGATCGTCGTCGCCGCCGGCGCCGGCGGCGCGTCCGACCAGATGGCGCGGATGATGCAGGCGGCGATCCAGAAGAACAAGCTGATGAAGCAGCCGATGGTGGTGTCGCTCAAAGGCGGCGCATCGGGCGCGGAAGCCCTGATGTACATGAAGTCCGGCGCGGGCGACCCCAACCGCGTGCTGATCGCCTACTCGCTCATCTACATGCTGCCGATCTCGGCCAAGATCCCGTTCAACTGGCGTGAGCTGACGCCTGTCGCGGTGGTCGCGCTCGACCAGTTCGTGCTGTGGGACAACACCACGCTGCCCCACGCCAACGTCAAGGACTTCATCGCCGCCGCCAAGTCCGCCAATCCGCCGTTCAAGATGGGCGGCACGGGCTCGCGCCGCGAAGACCAGGTGCTCTCCGTCTTCGTCGAGAAGAAGACCGGAGCGAAGTTCGCCTACCTGCCCTACAAGTCGGGCGGCGAGGCGGCGACGCAGCTCGTCGGCAACCACACCCAGGCGAACGTCAACAACCCGTCGGAGAACCTCGAGGTGTGGCGCGCCGGGCAGGTGCGCGCGCTGTGCGTCTTCGACAAGGAGCGCATCCAGTACAAGACCAAGGTCACCGACAAGCAGTCCTGGAACGACATCCCGACCTGCAAGGAGGAGGGCCTCGATGTCCAGTACCTGATGCTGCGCGCGATGTTCCTCCCGGGGAAGGCGACCGCCGAGCAGAAGGAGTTCTACGTCGATCTCTTCCGGAAAGTGTCGCAGACCTCCGACTTCAAGGACTACATGGAAAAGCAGGCGCTCAAGCCCATCTTCCTCACCGGCGACGCCATGCAGAAATTCCTCGAGGAAGACGACGCGCTCAACAAGAGCCTGATGATCGAAGCCGGGTTCGACAAGTGAATGGCTGAGCCGGACGAGCAACCGCGCGCGGTCGCGAGCACGCGCGCGGTCGACATCGTCGTTTCGCTGCTGCTGCTCGCCTTCGCGGGGCTGATGGCTTTCGACAACTGGCGCAGCGGCGCGGGCTGGGCTTCCGACGGCCCCAAGTCGGGCTACTTCCCCTTCTATCTCTCGCTGCTGCTCGGCGGGGCGAGCCTGTTCGGCCTCGTCAAGGCGCTCGCCGACCGGACGGGCACGGACAAGCCGTTCGTCAACCGCGACCAGCTGCGGCGCGTGATGCAGGTGCTGGTGCCGACCTTTCTCTTTTGCCTGTTCACGCAATGGCTCGGCATCTATGTGGCGAGCCTGCTCCTCGTCGCCGGCTTCATGCGCTTCGTCGGCGCCATCGCGTGGTGGAAATCGCTCCTCACGAGCTTCCTCTTCGCCGCCGCCATGTTCGTCACCTTCGACGTCGCGTTCGACGTCATCATGCCCAAGGGCCCGCTCGAAGCCCTGCTCGGGTTCTAGCGCGCCGTGGAAGCGCTCGGCCTCCTGCTGCACGGATTCGAGGTCCTGCTCACGTTCAAGATCCTGGCCTTGATGATGGTAGGGCTCGTGCTCGGCATCTTCGTGGGCGTTCTGCCGGGCCTCGGCGGCCCGAACGGCGTCGCGATCCTGCTCCCGCTCACCTTCACCATGGACCCGACCTCGGCGATCGTGATGCTCTCGTGCATCTACTGGGGAGCGCTCTTCGGCGGCGCGATCACCTCGATCCTGTTCAACATCCCGGGCGAAGCCTGGTCGGTGGCGACGACCTTCGACGGCTACCCGATGGCGCAGCAGGGCAAGGCGGCGGAAGCGCTCACCGCCGCGTTCACGTCGTCGTTCATCGGCTCGCTGGTCGCGGTGCTGCTCATCACCTTCGTCGCGCCGGGCATCGCCTCGTTCGCGCTGCGCTTCGGGCCGCCCGAGTTCTTCGCGGTCTACTTCCTCACCTTCTCCTCCTTCGTCGGGCTGGGGCGAGAGGAAAAGCACAAGACCATCATCTCGATGTCGCTCGGGCTGCTGCTCACCGCGATCGGCATGGACACGGTCTCGGGCCAGCTTCGCATGACCTTCGGCTCGGACAACCTCCTGCGCGGCATCAACTTCCTGGTCGCGGTCATCGGCCTGTTCGGCATCAGCGAGATCCTGCTGACCATGGAGGAGCGCCTCGCGCTGCGCGGGCACGCGGCAGCAATCAGTTTGCGAGTGGTCCTGAAGGTGTGGAAGGAGATGCCGCGCTACTGGGTGACGCTGCTGCGCTCCTCCGCGATCGGCTGCTGGCTCGGCATCACGCCGGGCGGCGCGATCGCCGCCTCTTTCATGGGCTACAACCTCGCGAAGCGCTTCTCCAAGGACAAGGAGAGCTTCGGCAAGGGGCGCATCGAGGGCGTGTTCGCGCCCGAGACCGCGGCGCACGCCTCGGGCACCTCGGCGCTGCTGCCGATGCTCGCGCTCGGGATTCCCGGATCGGGCACGGCGGCGATCCTGCTCGGCGGCCTGATGGTGTGGGGCCTGAACCCGGGGCCGATGCTCTTCGTCGAGCACAAGGACTTCGTCTGGGGCCTGATCGCCTCCATGTACCTCGGCAACGTCGTCGGCCTCGTCATGGTGCTCTCGACCGTGCCGCTGTTCGCCGCGGTGCTGCGCGTCCCCTTCTCCGCCATTGCCCCCATGATCGTGGTCTCCTGCGCGGTCGGCGCCTTCGCGATCCAGAACGCCATGTTCGACATCTGGCTGATGCTGCTCTTCGGCGTCGTCGGCTACGTGTTCAAGAAGATCGGCATCCCGCTCGCGCCGTTCACGCTCGCGCTGGTGCTGGGCAACCGCGCCGAGGACTCGTTCCGCCTGTCGATGATCGGGTCGGCAGGCGACCTGCGCGTGTTCTGGTCGAACAGCCTGGTCGGCTCGATCGCGACGCTCGGGCTCGTGCTCCTGTTCTGGCCGCTCCTGTCGGCCGCGTTCGAACGGATGCGAGCCGCCCTGGTCAAATCCCCGACATAGGACATGCCCGGCGAAATCCTCCTCGCTCGCGACGGCCCGGTTGCGACCGTCACCCTGAGCAATCCCGGCAAGCTCAACGCGCTCGACCTCGCCATGTGGAAGCGCCTGGGCGGGGTCGTGCGCGAGCTCGACGCCGACAAGACGCTCCGCTGCATCGTGGTGCGCGGCGCGGGCGACCAGGCCTTCGCCGCGGGCGCCGACATCTCCGAATTCGAGAAGACCCGCAGCAGCTCGAAGGTCGCGAGGAAATACGGCGAGCAGCTCGAGGCGACCATGGATGCGATCGCGCGCTGCCGGCACCCGATGGTCGCGATGATCCACGGCGCCTGCGCCGGCGGCGGCGTGGAGATCATCACGCTGTGCGACCTGCGGATCTGCGGAGCGTCGAGCCGCTTCGGCATCCCGATCAACAAGCTCGGGCTGGTCGTCGGCTACGGCGAGATGAAGGGCCTGATCGATCTGGTCGGCCGCGCGGCGGCGATGGAGATCCTGCTCGAAGGCCGGATCCTCTCCGCCGCCGAGGCGAAGGACATGGGCCTGGTGAACCGCGTCGCCGCCGACGACAAGGTCGAGGAGGAGGCGACGGCCGCGGCGCGGCGCATCGCCGCAGGCGCGCCGCTCGTTGCGCGCTGGCACAAGAAATTCGCGCGGCGCCTTGCCCAGCCGCGCGCGATCACGAAATCAGAACGGAATGAAGCCTACGCCTGCTACGACACCGAGGACTTTCGCGAGGGCGTCAAGGCGTTCCTCGCCAAGCGCAAGCCCGAGTTCAAAGGAAAATGAGATTCTTCGCCGGCGGACCGCTCGCTCCGATCGCGTCGGGCCTATTTCTGCTGGGCTGCTCGGCGGCTCCCGCACCACAGCCGCTCGATCAAGACCAAGCGGCGCGAGAGGCGCTCATAGCGCGGATGGAGGAGGAGATCAGGCGGAACCCGGAAAGGTACACGCGCTTTCCGCGGAAGCAGTTCGTGAGCAGCCGTTCAGAATCGCGCTTCACCGAGTACGTCCGGGAATGGTCCGCGAGAGTCGAGTCCGTTGGAAACGCGAACTATCCGGACGAGGCGCGTGGCAAATTGTATGGTAGGGTACAAGTCGTCGTGACGCTCAGGCCGGACGGTTCCGTGGACTCGGCCGAGATCGGGCGTTCGTCAGGGCACGAGGTACTCGACCGCGCCGCGCTCCGTATCGTCGAGCTCGCGAGCCCCTTCGCGCCGTTTCCGCCGGAGATCCGCCGGGACACCGATCTTCTCGTTATCGTGCGGACCTGGAATTTCTCACCCGGTGAGACAAAAGGCGATGAGGCGCCGTCATCCCGATGACGGGGATTGAACGCCTGTCCCGCATAGATATCCAATTTGTTGCTAGAACTTCCAAGAGGAACATCGCCATGCGAACCATCATCATTGCAAGCCTGCTCGCTTTCACCGCCGCTGCCTCCGCCTGCGCCTCGGACGACAGTCTCGAAAAGTCCGTGGAAAAGACGTCGGACGGCATGGGCAACCTGCTGAAAGGCATGGGCCAGGAAGTGCAGAAGAGCGGCGTCCTCGGGACGAAGGACGAGCCCAAGGCCAAGGAAGAGAAGAAGTAGCCTTCAGACGCCGAACAGCTCCCTGAAGCTCTCGCGCCCCTTGGGCGTGATGTGCACGATGCGCGAGCGGCGCTGGCGCTGGATCCATCCCCGCGAGACGTAGAGCCGGAGCAAGGCGTCGCCCAGCGCGCCGCCGAGGTGCGCGCGGCGCTCGGTGAGGTCGACGCAGGTTCGCGCGAACACCCGCCGGGCGGCGCGCGCCTCGGCGAGGTCCACTCCCAGAGCGGTGAATTTCTTTTCCCCCGGCGCGGTGACGGTGAAGTCGCGCCCGTCGGCAACCAGCCACCGGGCTTTCAGCATCCCCTCGAGGACCTTCACCGCCGTCTGGCCGGCGAGGTGCTCATAGCAGGTCCGCGCATGGAGAAATTCGACCGGCAAGTCGGGCGCAGGCAGCGGGAGGCGCGGCGAGCGCGGCCGCGACGCGACGCCGAGCGACGCCATCGTCTCGATGACGCCCGCGATTTCCTCGCTCGCGATCCTGAAGTAGCGGTGGCGGCCCTGGACCTCGACGCTGAGGAGACCGCCCCGCACGAGCTTGGCGAGGTGGCCGCTCGCCGATTGAGCCGAGATATTCGCGCAATACGCGAGCTCTCCCGCCGGCCGCGTCGTGCAGCCGATCAGCGACCAGAGGATCTTCGCCCTCGCCGGATCGGCGAGCAGGCCGGCGATGCGGGGAAGGTCCGGGGCATCATCCATATTTCACCTCTTGGTGAAACGTGCATGTTACCTCGCGCGGATAATGATGTCCATCCCGCGATCGGCGGGCAACCAGGAGAAAACCATGCAAACGGCAACCATAGAGCGGGACGTCGACGTCCTCGAGCAGCTCAACCAAGGCTACATCGACGCGGTACAGCATTCGGACGTGCGCTGGTTCGAGCAGAACCTCGCGGAGGATTTCCTCAACAGCAACCCCGACTTCACCCTGGTCGACCGAGAGGGCTTCGTCGAGCAAATCGCCAGGCCGGCGACGATCTCGAACCTCCGCGCCGAGGACGTGCGCATCCGCGTCCTCGGCGAGATCGCGGTCATCCATGGGCGCACGAGGTACACGAAGGCGGACGGCCGCGAGGCGGCGGGCCGCTACACCGACGTCTGGGCGCGGCGGAAGGGCCATTGGCTGTGCGTCGCCGCCCACGTCGCCCGCGGCTGAGATAGTCTAGGGGGGTGATGCCCCGCTCCCGGATCGACCACATCCTCGTTACCGCCGCCTCATTGCAGGAAGGGGTCGACTACGTGAGCCGGGAGCTCGGCGTCGCGCCGCAGACGGGCGGCGAGCACGCGCGCATGGGAACGCAC